>OBLW0100000148.1_pt1 | contig 56001 bp, 36 predicted proteins | sample 1520161 | NCBI WGS metagenome assembly OBLW01 (sample SAMEA3539309, study PRJEB22396) | soil metagenome | biome: tundra; feature: field; material: soil | place: USA | collected 2010-05 | depth 0.15 m
AGCCGCGGTGCTGGGTAACGATCCACTGCGCGATGGCCAATCCGAGGCCCGCGCCACCCTGAGCGCGGCTGCGGGCCTTGTCGACGCGGTAGAAGCGTTCGAAAATCTTGCTCTGCTCCTCCTCGGCGATTCCCACGCCTGAGTCCCGAACGGTAATCACTGCGCTGTTGGCCGACTGTTCGAGCGACAGGCGGACCGAGCCGGGTGACGGTGTGTACTTGAAGGCATTGTCGAGCAGTATGTCGGCCAATCGTCGCAGCAGGGTCTCATCGCCCATCACGGAAGACTCTGGCGCGTCGAGGCTCGAGGAGAACTGCAGGTTCCGAATGGTGGCGACCTGCTGCCAGCCGTCGACGACGGTGCGCAGGGTCTGGCGTAAATCCACCGGCTGCAAATGGAGCGCCTCGCGGCCCGAGTCGGTGCGAGCCAAGGATAGCAGCTGCTCCAGCAGAGCCGTGGTGCGTTCGGCCTCCAGCAGAATGTGGCGGAGGGATTCCTTGTATTCGGCTTCACCACGCGAGCGGCGCAATGCCAGTTCCGCCTCGGTGCGGATGAGAGAGACCGGCGTTCTCAGTTCGTGGGAGGCGTCCGCGGTGAACTGCGTGATACGCAGAAATGCGGATTCAATCCGGTCGAGCATTTCATTTAAAGTATCCGAGAGGCGCTGCAGTTCGTCGCCGGTGTCCAGTTTCTGAAGCCGGCGGTTGAGATTGGTTCCGCTGATCTCGCGTGCGGTTCGGGCCAGAGAATCCACGGGAGAAAGGGCCCGCCGGCTCAGCCAGTAGCCTCCGCCGGCAGCGACCAGCAACAATACCGGAGCAAACATCCACAAATAAAAACGAAAAAGGTGGAGAGTTTCCACCACGTCGTCGGCGTGGACGCCCATTTCCACGGTGTAAGTATGGCCGTTGATCTCCATTTTCTGGAAGGAAAAGCGGAAGGGACGGTCATCGATTTTGCGGCTCCTCAAGATCGGCCGCTTGACCTGATCTGGTGGCAACAGTACCGAGGGGTGCGCCTGCAGGAAGGTCGAACGATAAATCAACTGATCTCTTTCCGCATAGACTTCCAGGTACTCGCCAGAGTGTTCGATGGCATAGGTCTCGTTGACCTCCTCCTGCAGCTTGGCGAGTGGACGATCTTTGGGCTGAGACTGCAGGAAGTTCTTCAGGTCGTCGATCTGCTCTTCGAGGCCATCATCGACCAGGTCAAAAAGATTGTGCCGGAGGATGAACCACATGCCCGCGCCGAACACGAGCTGGGCGAGGGCGAAAATCGCCAGGTACCAGATCGTAAGACGCACGCCGATGGAAAGTCGTCTCATGCCTGTCCGTCCGGACGAATCATATATCCGACACCGCGCACAGTATGAATCAGCTTGGGGCGGCCGGGCGAGTCGATCTTATTGCGCAACAGGTGCATGAAAGCGTCGAGCGTATTCTCTTCGATCTCGCGGTCGAAGCCCCAGACTGCTTCGATGAGAGCGCGGCGCGACACCACCTTGCCGGCGCGGTACATGAGGCGTTCCAGCAGATTGTATTCCGTGCGGGTCAGCGAGACCCGTTCTTCGCCGCGCAGAACTTCCCTGCTGGCGGGATCGAGCACCAGGTCGGCCACGCGCAAGTTCGTGTCTTGCGCGACCAGCGCCCGGCGCTTCACCGCGCGCAGACGCGCCACCAGTTCGTCAAACGAAAAGGGTTTGGTCATGTAGTCGTCGGCGCCCAAGTCGAGGCCGCGGACGATATCGGGCACGGAGTCGCGGGCGGTCAGCATCAGGATGGGCGTCCGGACTTTTTCTGCGCGCAGGCGTTTGGCAAGGTCATATCCGCTGAGCTTGGGCATCATGACATCCAGAATAATGACGTCAAACTCGTAGGACTTTGCCAGCGCCAGGCCCTCGATGCCATCGGCCGCGCAGGTCGCCGTGTGGCCCTCCTCGGTCAGTCCCTTGCGGAGAAGGTCGGCCATGCGCGCTTCGTCTTCCACGATCAGCAGCTTCATCGAGTTGGTCGCCCCAGATCCTGACGCTTCCACAGTTTAGCCAGTATGGCGATCAGTAGTCTGAAGAAATTTTAATCTGACGTTCATCCCTGCGTCACACCCAGACTCTAGGATTCTCGGTCATCTAGTCCAACACATTCCCCGGGAACCGGAGAGAGACCTTCTCTTCTGTCGCTCCGGCCGTCAGGCCGATGTAAGGTCTCTACCGATTCAGCATTCTCTTGAGCCGCAAGGAGCTTAGCCATGAACTCTAGTCACTGCCGTTCCGCCCTCTACTCTTTTCTGAGATTTGCACCTGTACTCGCGCTCAGTACGCTGTTTCTGCTGGCCGGAATGCCCACAGCGCTCGCGCAGGTGGATCGCGCCTCGCTCGAAGGGACGGTAAGCGATCCGTCGGGCGGAGTGATTGTGGGCGCCAGTGTGAAGGTCGTCGCAGTAGAGACTGGCCTCAGCGAGGAGCAGAAAACAAATTCCAAAGGATATTATCGTTTCCCCGGCCTGGCACTGGGCCGATATACGTTGACCACGACCAGCAGCGGCTTCAAAACCAAAGTCGTCGAGGACGTGATCTTGCGCGTCGGCCAGACCCGCACTCTGGACGTTGAGTTGGCCGTGGGAGCGATTAACGAACAGATCGAGGTCAAGGCATCGACCGGACCCGCCGACCGCAGTTCGGCCGAGGCCGCGACGGTGATTGACACGGAGCAGATCGCCAACCTCCCCAATAACGGACGCGACTGGGCCAGCTTCACGCTGCTCGCGCCGTTCGCGCAGGATGACGGAGGTGGTGATCAACGAACGATCCGATTCGCCGGTCGGGCGCGCGACGATAACAATTTTTCGTTCGATGGCGTAGATGCCGGCGGCATTCAGGAGCAGGCACAGAAGTCACAAACTCGCCTGCAAATATCGCAGGATGCTATCCAGGAATATCGTGTCAACAGCGCATTGTATGACGCGGAGTACGGAACCCAGGCGGGCGGCCAGATCGACGTCGTCACCAAGTCCGGTAGCAATGACTGGCACGGGGCTCTGTTCGGATACTTCAGAAACTCTGTGTTTGACGCGCGAAATTTCAATGATTACGACCTCAACAACAACCCATACGTTCCGCCATTTCGGATGGGGCAGTCCGGAATGACCTTCGGTGGGCCAATCAAGAAAGATAAGGCTTTCTTCTTCCTTAACTACGAGGGACTTCGCCAGTTACAGTCGACAACCCAGCAGTTCATCGTCCCGTCTGGCTTCTGCTGCGGGCAGATTCCGAATCCTAACCCGAACCTTCCTCCGATTACTCTCTCCGTGCCATTCCAACAGAACGTGTTGAATACGTCGCCGCAGATGTGTTCCATCATTCAGGGGTTCCCGTGGCGCGCTTCGGTCGGAACCCTGAACGGCTGTTCTAATCGATTTAGCTATCCGGATGCGGCTTTCCAGTGGTTGGGACAGGATCCAACGAATCCGAGCTACAACCCCAACGCCGACATGGTCACAGCCGCAACGCCCACAACCGTTCATGAGGATACCTGGCTGGCGAGGATTGACTACAAGATCAGCGACAAGACTCTGCTCTATGGGCGCGCCCAGCGGGACATCAGCCTGGTGAATGCCCCGAATGGAGCCAGTCTCCCCGCCGATAAGGTCCAAACCATCAACTATCCTGCGAACTACCTGCTGGCGATGGAGCACACATTTACGTCAAATCTCTTCAATGAAACCAAGGTCTACGTCAATCGATCCCCATTTCATAATCCGCAGTCGAGCGCTCTCCCCTATTCGGTAAGCACCAACACCTTCGTCGGGCTCAACAACAACAATGCCGACATTGAGGTTGGAACCACTTACGGGGTCATCGATAACCTGATCTGGACGCATGGTCGACACGCATTCAAGGCCGGCATGGAGATTCGTCGGGTTCGGCTGAACCAGGGCAAGACTGCCGACAACAACCTTTCTTTCGCTGAGAATTCCGGTAATTTTGAAACGGCCTTGTCCACCGCTACGCTTTACGGCATTTCCTTCACCGCCCCATGGTGCTGCCACAAGTACCGGCGCACCTTCTACATGCCCTATTTCCAGGACGAGTGGAAAGTTACTCCGACGCTCACCCTCAACCTGGGACTCCGCTGGGAAGACTACGGGGTGGCGACCGAGGCCGACAATCGCACTACTGTATTCGACTACACCCAGTTTCATGGGGTTTGTCTGGGATCAGGATCCACCAACGGACCTTATCCGACACCTATCAACACTCCGGCGTGTCCAAAGAACCCCGCGTTGTATAACCCGGATTACCGAAATTTCGATCCACGCGTGAGCCTGGCGTGGGCTCCTGCCATGTTCCATGGAAAGACGGTGATTCGATCGGGGTTTGGCATCTATCACGGAGCGGCGCAGAACGATGACCTCAACGCCGGCCTGGAGAGTGATCGTTACACGGCGTTTGTACACCTCGATCCGGGCGGGTCGGGCACACCGCTGTTGCCGGCCTATCAGCAGACCATCCCTGATCTCAGTGGCTTGGGCAGCAACGTCGCAAATCTTCAGCAACCTCGCCAACTACAGCGCCACGGGCGCCGCGACCTCTATGCCGAGACCTGGGGGCTGACCATCGAGCACGAACTGCCGCGGAACTTTCTCGCATCCGCGCAGTATCTAGGGTCGCGTGGGGTGCGGCTGTTTTCTCGCGGGGGAGTCAACTTCTGCATTACGAAGCCGGACATAAACGGGAATTGCACCCGCGGGCTCGACCAGTACTATCCTGGCGGAGATCCCTACGGGTCGGTGGATTCCAAGTCCGATATCGGGGCGAGCACTTATCATGCGCTCGGTCTCAGTCTGGAGCGCCGCTTTACCAGCGGGTTGTCGTTCCAGACGCGTTACACGTGGTCGCATTCCATCAACGACGGATCGGTCGGCGGTGGGGAGTCCAGCGGACCGGAAAATGTCAATTGCCTTCCCTGCGACAAGGGGCCGAGTGTATTCGATGTTCGCACCAACTTCGTGGCCAACGGCGTTTATGAGCTGCCCTTTGGAGCTGGAAAGGCGTTTCTAAACGAGAAAGGCCTGATGGACAAGTTTGTCGGTGGCTGGAGCCTGAGCAGCATCGGTCTCTGGCACACCGGCCACCCGCTCACAATCTCGATGAATATCTCGCCCACACAACTGCCCGACGGTAACGACCAAACGAACCAGAGGCCAGACTTGGTTCCGGGAGTACCGGTCATGCTCTCGGGTGGAGTGAAAAACCACACTCTGCCGATTAATCCTGCAGCCTTTGCACCGCCGCCGCTGGACCCTACTGGCGTTATTACCGGTTTTGACGTGAACAACAACCCGATCTGTGTCAATTCCTGCGGTCTTATTGGCCGGTTCGGCACCGCGCCGAACGGGGTCATTCGTGCACTGGATTCATGGCAGATGGATCTGGCGCTGCTGAAGACCACCAAGCTCACAGAGCGTGTAGCCACGGAGTTCGGCATTCAGTTCTTTAACATCTTCAATCATGTCCAGTTGGGAGACCCGAACGGGGGCAACCTGACGTTCAACTATGTACAGTCGGGCAGCACGTTTGTGCTTCAGCCGGCCGGAAACCTGGGCCAAATCACCGGCACAAACAACTTCAACAACAACAACGACAACGCTGCTTCCCCGAACACCGGGACGGGGCTGCCGCGGCAGATTCAGTTCATGATTCGCGTCAAATTCTGACGAGTAAAAGTTCAGACGATCGGGACGTGCGCCCTTCAGGCAAATTTCAGGCGCGCGTCTTAGAGTTGCAGTGAGGTGAATTCATGCTGGATCGTAAGTGGAGTTTCGCGTCTGTTTTGTTCTTAAGCTGTGCCTTGTTCGCAGCGCCGGCCTCCGGCGGATACTCCGTCATCAAGAAGATTTCTATCCCTGGTACGGGAAGCTGGGACTACCTCATCGTGGACGAAGCTTCGCGTCGTCTGTACGTCTCGCATGGCACGCAAGTAGAAGTCATCGACATCGATGCTCTGACGATGGTGGGCAGCATCCCGAATACGGCTGGAGTGCACGGAATCGCCATCGCTCCCGAACTCGGGCGTGGATTCACCAGCAATGGGCAAGCTTCGACCGTCACGATTTTCGACCTGAAAACGCTCAAGGCGATCGCGGATGTACCGACTGGAAAGAAGCCGGACGCGATCATCTACGATCCGGCAACGTCGCGCGCCTTCGCCTTCAACGGCGCAAGCAACAGCGCAACCGCGATCGATGCCGCTACCGGCAAAGTGGCCGGAACCGTCGATCTGGGTGGCGGGCCTGAGTATGCAGTGGCAGACGGAAAAGGCTATGTATTTGACAACCTGGAAGACGAAAGCATGGTCCTCAAGATCAATTCCCACGACCTTAAAGTCGAGCAGCGCTGGCCCACCGCCCCCTGCTCTGCTCCCAGCAGCATCGCGATGGACCGGGCGAATCGGCGCCTCTTTGTCGGTTGCCGCAGCAAGGTGATGGCGGTGGTCGATGCCGACTACGGAAAAGTCATCACCACGGTGCCGATTGGCGATCACGTCGATGCTACGGCCTTCGACACCGAGACCAAGCTGGTGTTTAACTCCAACGGCGAAGGCACCATCACCGTCATTCACCAGGACAGTCCTGACAAATATTCGGTGGTCGAGACGGTGAAAACTGCGCCGCGCGCCAAGACGATGGCGCTCGACCCGAAGACCCACCGGCTCTTCCTCTCGACCGCGGAGAATGGCCAGTTCGAAGTGCTGGTCGTCGGACAATAGGACGATCGTTCGAAATGGAGTCTTCCTCACATGAGTTCGCGACGTACACATCTCGCGCGGGCCGTCGTCGTGTTGGTCGCGATCGCGACTCTGCTCGTGCTGACTGACTGCACCGGTAAGTCGAGCGCGCAGACGTCCACGGTTGATTTAACGCTGAACGTGAAGGCTCCGTTTCGCTTCGTAGCCTACGGAGACACGCGCTTCCACAATCCGAATGACACGGAGGCGGCAAATCCTCCCGTGCGAATCGCGTTAGTGAACGCCATTGCCCAGGTCAACCCCGCATTCATTTGCTTCACGGGCGATATCGTCTACAACGGATTCGACGCCAACGACTGGAAGGTCTGGGACAGCGAAACCAGCATCTGGCGGGACAAGAAGATTCCAGTTTATCCGGCGCTGGGCAACCATGACTTGCACGGAGATGCAAAGGTCGCTCTGGGAAACTACTTTCAGCGCTTCCCCGACTTGAAGAACAGCCGGTATTACTCCGTGCGCGCGGCGAATACCCTGACGCTGGTGCTCGACAGTTCTCTGGATGAAGCGGGCGGTCCGCAGGACCAGTGGCTGGCTGACAAACTCGATCACGTACCCGCCGATGTGGATTTTGTGTTTCTCATGTTCCACCATCCGCCCTACACCAGTTCCTCGGACGCGAAGGCTTTGGGCGGCGGGCACTCGGCCCGCACCACCGAGCAGGCATTGGCGAAGACGCTGGAGGCAAGGCAGACTCTCGCCCGTTTTCGTATTGTTGTTTTCTCGGGACATGTCCACAACTACGAGCGCCACGAGCACGGCGGAGTGACTTATTTTGTTTCGGGCGGGGGCGCAGCCCACGCTTATCCTATTGAGCGCGCTCCGGACGATCCTTTTCAGAGCAAGCAGGTGAATTATCACTACCTGCTAGTCGAAGTGGACCACCAACAGATGAAGGTCACGATGAATCGGCTGGACCTGACCAGTGGCAAGCCGGTCTGGACGCATCCCGACTCGGTCACAATTGCGGCCCCAGTGGCAGCGACACCGCAACCCGTGCGCCGCTAGTTCCTAGAAACTCTGGCGCGTCCCCTGACACAGATTGTTCGTCCAAGAAACTCCCAGCGCATGCAGGATCAACCGGTCCCGCAGCGTCAGCTTCTCAGGTTCAAGCACCGCTCCATAGGCGTATTGGACCAGAGGACCGCAGGAAATGCACCAGCGCTTATACAATGCCAAAACGCACGCTGGTCGGCCTGCTCCCAGGGTCTTCCTTCGCTGAACCTCTCCCCCTGCGCGTGATTCTGCTAAGTTAGTCAAAGTCACGCTTATGGTGCTTCTCCGTCGAATAAACATTTTTCTTTTGGGCTTTTTTTCCTGCGCGGTGCTTGGCCCCTGGCTGTCAGCTCAAACCGTTGCCGTGCAGGGAACCGTCCGCGATGCCAGCGGCGCCGTGATCGCCCACGCGTCCGTCGCTCTGCAGTCGGGCGCGTATCGGGCCTCGACCAAAACCGACGACGGTGGGCATTTCGAATTTCCCACCGTGCCCTCTGCCGCAGGCACTATTGAGATCAGCGCGGAAGGATTCGGCACGGTTCGCCAAGCCTGGAACGCCGGACAATCTTTCGCCGTGAGCGTTGAGATTGCTCTTCAACCGGCTTCGGTGGGCGAACAGGTAATCGTTTCCGCGGCCCGCACGGAAATGCGCCTTGCGGAAACTCCCGGCAGCACGGTGCTGCTCACCAGAAGCGATGTGGCCGCGACTCCCGCGCTGCGGGTTGACGACGTGCTTCGACAGGTTCCCGGATTCTCGCTGTTTCGCCGGTCTGACAGCCGCACTGCGAATGCCTCGAATCAGGGCGTATCGCTGCGAGGCTTGGGTGGAACGGCCGCCAGCCGCGCGCTCGTGCTCGAAGACGGACTCCCGCTGGTCGATGCCTTCGGAGGCTGGGTGTACTGGGATCGGGTTCCGCGAGCCTCGCTTTCGAGCGTCGAAGTATTCCGCGGCGGCGCATCCAACCTCTATGGCAGCGACGCTCTGGGCGGAGTGGTGCAGTTCGTGACGCGGCAGCCGGATCGGCCGGCGTTCTCGCTGGAGACGTCGTATGGGAACGAACGCACGCCCGATCTTTCTTTCTGGACCGGAACCCGCGCCGGCAAGTGGGATCTAGCGCTCGCCTCGGAAATGTTTCGCACGGATGGATACATCGTCGTCCCAACAGGGCTGCGCGGAACCGTGGACGCGCCGGCCAATTCGGAGGATGCGGCAGTCGACCTCACGATTGGGCGCCAACTCGGAGAGAAGGGCCACGCGTTCGTGCGCGGCAGTTTCTACACCGAATTCCGCAACAACGGCACCCCCATCCAGACCAACGACACGCGCATGGGCGAAGTCGCCATCGGAGTGGATCAGCAGTTCGGCAGCAGCGATTCCCTCACCTTCCGCGCCTACGGCCAGTTGCAGGGATACAACCAGCGCTTCTCATCGGTTGCCGCCGATCGCAACAGCGAATCGCTCACCAATATTCAGCACGTTCCCGAGCAGGTGGCCGGCGGCGCCGCGCAATGGACACACGTTCTGGGCAAATACCAGACGCTGATCGCCGGCGCGGACCTGATGGAAGTGATGGGGGCCAGCGACGAGCAACTTTTCTCCTCGGGCACGCACACGCGAAACAATGCGGCAGGAGGGCGGCAACGAATTTCGGGATTGTTCGGAGAGGACCTTATACGGTTCAGCAAATGGACCATCATTCTTGCTGGCCGCGTCGATGACTGGAATAACTTCGACGCAAGTTCGATCTGTACGCCCGTCAACGGCACCTGTACTTCTCCAAGTGCGTTCTATCCGTCGCGAAGCGACTTCGCCTTTAGCCCGCGGCTCTCGGTGTTGCGGTCCCTGAGCCGTAATGTTTCGGCCACGGGATCGATCTACCGCGCTTTTCGCGCACCCACTTTGAACGAGTTGTATCGCAGCTTCCGCCTAGCCAACGTTCTGACCCTGAACAACCCCAGCCTCAATGCCGAGCGGCTTACCGGCGCGGAGGCGGGTGTAAACGTTACCGCACTCGATCGCAAGCTCGATCTTCGCGGAACCTTCTTCTGGAGCGACATCGTCGATCCGGTCGAGAATGTAACGACCAATCCCACATCTTCTCCGGTACTCCGGCAAAAGGAAAATCTGGGGCGCATTCGATCGCGGGGAATCGAGTTGGACGGAGTCGTACACCTGACCCGTAACATTCAGATCTCCGCCGGTTACGATTTCACGGTAGCGACAGTGGTCAACTACACCGTGCCGCCGGGAGAGGTTTCTCTGCTGGGAAAAAATGTTGCGCAGATCCCGCGCCATGTCTTTACCTGGGAAGCCCGTTACTGGAATCCGGCACGCCTCATGCTCAGCGTGCAGGGACGATTCGTGGGCAACCAGTTCGACGACGACCAGAACCTTTATCCCCTGGGACGCTTCTATACCATGGATCTACAGATCGGGCGAAACATCACGCGCAATATGGAAGTCTTTGCGGCTGCCGAGAATCTCACGGACGAGCGCTATGCCGTTGCGAATACGCCCACTGCCACCGGATCGCTCTTCAACATCGGTCCACCATTCTTGTATCGCATTGGACTTCGCTTGAATTTTCCCGCGGAACGCCAGTAACCCAAGCCACGTTGTTGGGGATTCTCGCTCCATCATTTATCCTAAATAGTTGCGTGACGCTCGCTGACAGACGCAGTCGGCATCCAGTCTTGAAACGAACGAGCCAGGAGCTAGCAGCGAGAAGCTGCCCTTATGAAAACCGGCATTATTGGCCTGCCCCAGGTAGGCAAGACATCATTATTCCGCATCCTGACAAAGGCGCATCTTTCCGCGCAAGCCAACAACCCGCGCGAGGCCCACATTGGCGTAGCCAAGGTTCCGGACGACCGCCTCGACCGTCTGGCGGCGCTGTATAACCCGAAAAAGCTGACGCACACTTCGGTTGAATATGTCGACGTCGGCGCCATCGGCCAGGACGCATTGAAAGAGACCGCTTACATCGGCCATCTGCGCCAGGTGGACGCTTTGGCCCATGTGGTGCGCGTATTTGAAGACCCCGCAGTTCCGCTGGTGGCAGAGATCGACCCCCTGCGCGACATCAAGAACGTGGAGTTCGACCTCATGGTGAGCGATCTTGGCCAGATTGAAAAACGCCTCGAGCGTCTGGAAAAAGATCTGAAGAAGATGAAGACGCCGGAGCTCGAGAAGGAATTTGAATTACTCAAGCGGGCCAACGCTCATCTGGGTTCGGAAAAACCGCTGCGCGAAATGGAGATGACCCCCGAGGACAAGAAGCGCCTTCGCGGCTTCATGTTCCTGAGTGAGAAGCCGATCTTCTACGTGCTGAATATTGGCGAGTCGACCGAACTGGGAAAGGAACTGGATGAAGCTGTGAACAAGTACAAACTCACTGAGATCGCGGCGCGCCCGAACGCGGCAGCCACGGCGATCTGCGGGAAAGTCGAAGCCGAACTGGCCGAGATGAGCGACGCGGATGCCGCAGAATTCCTGTCGAGCTACGGTCTGAAAGAAAGCGGCCTGGTCCGGCTGATCCGCACGACTTATAAGTTGCTGGGCCTGATCTCCTTTTTTACCGCAGGCGAAGACGAGTGCCGCGCCTGGCAGATTCCCGCCAACACGCGCGCCCAAGAGGGTGCGGGAGCCATTCACTCCGATTTGGCAAAGCATTTCATCCGCGCGGAAACGATCCGTTGGGACCAGCTTCTCGAAGCCGGCTCCGAAGCCGAGGCGCGCGCAAAAGGCACGCTGCGCCTCGAGGGCAAGGACTACATCGTGCAGGATGGGGATGTGATGCACATTCGGCATAGCGGATAGTTCCGATCGCAACCGGTCTCCCGTTCATACACTTGAGGCCCCGGTTCGGAGAAGAAAAGCGCTCACATCGCCGTATACTCTTTCCACATATATGCTCATTCGCCTGATCTTGCTTGGTTCGGCCGCGGCATTCGCCGGCTGCCTGTTCGCGCAGACGAGCCACGAACCAGCGAAGCCCGCCCCGAGCTACGCCACGCCCGCTAAGACCACGGTCCATGGATCACCGGACTGGAGTGAACCCTTCCCTCCGCATCGCATGATTGGCAACATCTATTACGTGGGCAGCCGCGGGCTGGCCTCGTACCTGATTACGACGCGCACCGGGCACATTCTGATCAACAGCAATCTGAAAACTTCCGTCCCCCAAATCCGGGAGAGCATTGAGAAGTTGGGGTTTTATTTCAAGGACGTGAAAATCCTGCTCATCAGCCATGCTCACTTCGACCACGATGCTGGCAGCGCGGAGATAAAAAGACTGACCGGCGCCCAATACATGGTCATGGATGGGGATGTATCTGTCGTCGAAACGGGAGGTGAGAGCGACTTCCAATATGGTGACGACACGACACTCCGGTACCCGGCGACCAAGGTGGACCAGGTGCTCCACGATGGCGACGAGGTGATACTCGGCGGTGCCGTGCTGACTGCTCACAAGACTGCCGGGCATACCCGCGGCTGCACCACCTGGAGTTTAAGAGTCAACGAGGCGGGCCACTCTTACGACGTTGTGATCGTGGGCAGCCCTAACGTGAATCCAGGATACGAACTGGTAAACAATGTGCGTTATCCCGAGATCGCCGACGATTACGCACGCGGCTTTGGTGTACTCAAGTCACTGCCCTGCGACGTTTTCCTGGGCGCCCACGGCAGTTACTTCGAGATGGAATCGAAGTACGCCAGATTGAACGCTGGAGGTGCGAACCCATACGTTGATTCCGAAGGGTATAAGAAGTACGTGATGGACCGGGAACAAACATTCCTCTCCGAATTGCAGAAGCAAACAGCAGCCGCGAAAAAGCGGTAGGCAGCACCCAGTACGATCACAATATGCATCCCATTGCCACCAGCGTACTTCTCGGCCTGACCGCAGCTGCCGCCAACGTTTTTGGCGGGGCGATCATTGTGCAGCGGCATTGGGAGCGCCGCTATCTGCGTTACTTTGTCGCGCTGGGCGCGGGGTTCATGCTGGCCACCGCCCTGGTCGAGATGATTCCAGAAAGCCTTGAGCTTCAGGGCAGGTCTGCGGCGTTTCTGGTGCTTCTAGGCTACTTGATCATCCACTTCTTCGAGCATACGGTCACAACGCATTTTCATTTCGGCGAAGAGACGCATCACGACGAATTCATCCATGCGCACAAGGGATATTCCGTGCTGCTCGGACTCATCATTCATACCTTCTTTGACGGCATTGCCATCGCGTCTGGATTTCTGGTATCGAACTGGCTGGGATGGCTGATTTTCCTTGCGATTTTCCTGCACAAGATTCCCGAGGGCTTCACCGTGAGTTCTGTCATGCTGGCCAGCGGACGCAGCCGGGGCACGGCATGGGGCGCGTCGGTGGTTCTGGGTGGCTCGACGTTGGCTGGCGTATTGACCATGGCCCTGTTCCGCCATCATGTGGGCGCTGGGTTACCGCTGGCGGCCGGGGTCACAATTTACGTCGCGGCCTCCGACTTGATTCCCGAAGTCAATAAAGAGCCTGCGATGAAGATGGCTCTACTGGTTTTTGTGGGCGCCGGAGTCTTCTACTTGCTCGATCACCTATTCCACGTGCACTAGTCGCCCACAAAACAAAAGCCCCCGATGCAACCGGGGGCTTGAGCCAATCGACAACTTCTAGTTCACCGTGACGCTCACCGGAGCGGACGGAATTCCGTTCGCCACAACTTCGAGCGTACTGGTTCCCGTCTCCATAGTCGCGGGAACGTCGAAGTTAGTCGAAACGAGGGCCGATCCCGTGGCCACCGCCATCGTGCTGTGGTTGTGGGTTTTCGCGTAGAAGACGTGGCCGGTGCCGGTGTTGGTGATACGCACCAGCGGATAGTTCGTCGAGGTTTCGAACTCATCTCCGAACGCAGCGGCTTGCGAAAGCCCGTTGAACTGCGTACCCGAGATTTTGTAAGTGGACCCGCGGGTCACACTCGTGGTGACGGAGGTGATGGTCGGCGCCCATCCCGCTTGATAAGTGCCAGCCGGATTGTAGACTTCCGTCCCACCCACCAGCACCTGCCCCGTCGGCAGCATCATCAAACTGCCGGGAGTTGAAAGCGTTTGAGTAAAGCTCACCCCATCCCACAGGTAAGACGAAAAGATACCTTCGACCAGCACGTCACCGTTAGGCAGCAGCGCGGCGAAAGAATCGCCCGCGTTGTCGCCGTTCGGAAAGTCAGGTCCGACGGTCCATGTTTTTGAGGTTGTGTCGTAGATTGCGGTGTGTCCTGCGCCGCTGCCAGAGCTGGTATAAGACCCGGTCGCAAATACGGTGCCGTCAGGACGCAGAATGGCCGGACCGATTTCTCCAGGCGGGTAATAGCAGAGAGAACCGTTCGGGCCGTAGCGGATGCAGCCGAAGGGGGAGGGGGAGTGTAGGTCGACCACGGTGCTGCCCGCGGTCGTCCATTTCTTGGTGGAAGAAACATATCGCTCCGAGTTGGGAGCGTTTTTCACGTCCATGGTAAGCACCGAACCGTCGGGCAGCAGTGTCCAGCCTTCTTCTGCGTCGAAATCGCTCTTGCCGGTTCCTGGCTGCACAGTCCATTTCAACGTCTTGGGGTTGAGGATTGCCATGCTCTTGGTCAGCTTGTTTCCGACCATGTAGGTGCCGTTGGGCAGCACGATCGAGGGCGAATCCCCAATGTAGGTCCAACTCGCGGGCGGGGGAAGGTTCGCCCACGTGTTCGTTTTGGGATCGTAAATCGCGCCCAGATTCGTGAGCGTGAAGGCGCCGTTCAGATATTCGCCACCGGTGATCACTACGCGCCCGTCGGCGAGAACGGCGGATGCGAAGGCGTCAGGAACATAGCCGGCAGGCAAGCTCGCCGACTTCGTCCAGGTTCCGTTGACGTAGCTACCGGTGTTATCGGGGGTAAGTTTGTAAAAGTCAGACTCTGCATTTCCCTGACACAGGACAGTGGCGTCGGTCAGCAGGAAGCAGATTCCGGCGCCGTCCGGGGACTGGTGAGCCAGGCGTTGAATGGTTTGGGCGGGGGAAATGCCGGAAAGTGCGAGCCAGAGGAAAACCGCTGGGAGAAGAAACTTTTTGGGCAAGGGTAGACTCCTTACTTTCTTTAGACTAGGGATCGGAACATCCAAGATTCGCCTCGGAAGAATACACCAGCCTCGCTGGAAACGGGCGCCGTTTCGGCAGAATTAACCAGTTCTTTACAAATCCAGGGGGGACATCGGACTCGCTAGTCCACTGTGTGCTTTGCCGTATACCCGTCGCGCGCCACCACATCGATCTTCACGTCTTTGCCCTTCTGATCTTTCACTTTCAGCTGCCCGCCGTCGGGTCCGACCACCTGCACCTTCAGCTTGCGGTACGTGCCATCGAGCTTCGAGTTCGTGGGGGCATAGGAAATCGTGTACTGATTGCGAATGTCGGTGGAAATATCTCCAAATAGTTCCGGCAGCTCTCCCTGAAAGCGCGGGAAGTAAGCTCGGCCGCCGGTCATGGCGGCGAAGGTTTTCATTTCATTATCCGCCTGCAGATAGTCCATCTGACTGACTGGAATGCCCATGCCATGCGGTGCAGCGCGGCCGCGTGCTTCGTACATCTCCCGTAGCATGAAACCGACGCTGACTGGAAAAATGGTCACGTCCTTCGTGTCCTTGATCTTCTTCATGATCTTGTCCAGCGTCAGCTTGCTGAACGTGTCAATGCCGGTGGTCACCAGGATCACGTACTTCTTCCCTTCCACGCGGTCGAGGCGATCAAGAGTGTCGTATAAGGCGTCGAAGAGGTTCGTTTCGATGAACCCCGGCATACGCAACTGATTCAGCGCCCCGTAGACCGCCTTCTTGTCCTGGGTGAAGTCCACTAGGATGTGCGGCTGCATGTCGTAATACGCCACCGCGATCCAGTCATCCTTCTTCAGAGTGTTGGCGAATGAGTACGAGGCCTGGAGAGCCTCTCTCATGAAGTAGTAGTTCGTCGAAGCGAATTCAACCAATAGAACGGCCGTGATCGGAGCTTGCGACACATTGAAGTGCGTGACCTGCTGAGGTACGCCGTCTTCGAGAATTCGGAAATTGCCCTGCTTCAGGCCGGGGATGAACTGGCCATCTTTCGTAGTGACCAGCACGTCCACATTGACCAGCGGAACGTTCACCTTCAACGAATAGTCGGGAATGTCATCGAGCTTTTTCGGAGTCACCGGAGGAGGTGGCGGCGGAGCGCCTTCGGCCTTCTTCTTAGGGATCGCATACGGACCGATGTTGTCGGTGGGGCCACCCGCTTCTGCCGGAACTTCCTGCTTCGGCTTGCTACTGTCTGGCACCTGGGTAGCTGGCGGCTGGCCCGGTTGGTCTTGAGCCACGACCGGAAGGGCGACGCCTAGCATCGCCAAACACGTCATCCACGTCAAAACCACCCTGGTCCAGCACCCGCTTTTCCGCACTAAAGTCTTGTCTTTGTGACGATTAAACATGAGGAACCCCGAAAAGTCTCTGTGCTAGTATAGACGCAAGGATTCGCAATTGGGATGTTTTGCCCGGTCCCAGATCTTCCCCTCCGTGCAACGAGTCGCAGTTGGTCTGAGTCTAATCTGTAATGGGACCATGTTGTCCGGTCCTGTGTCGGGGCATTCCATGAGAAAAGTAGTCCTCTCGCTCGTCCTGGGTCTATCCCTATCTGCCAGCAGCCTGTCCGCCCAAACCTCGCAGCCGACCATCCCCGTGGATCAGATTCACGCTGGCATGCGGGGCTATGCCCTCACAGTTTTTCAGGGCGTTAAGCCGGAATCGATGGACGTGGAAGTTCTGGGCGTTCTGCGCAATGTCAACGGACCCAAGGGCGACATTATCCTGATCCGGTTGCACGGGACGAAGGTGGAATATACCGGCGTCGTCGCAGGCATGAGCGGCAGTCCGGTGTACCTTGACGGCAAACTCGCAGGGGCGCTGGCCTTCCGCATCGGTGAGTTCTCGAAAGAGCCGATCGCTGGAGTCACCCCAATCGCCGACATGCTCGAGATCAACGCGCTCGACAAGTCGCCGGCTGAAGAGGCCGCGGCGACCAAGCCCGGCGTTACGAATACCGCTGGAAAGACGGCGTCTCCTGGGGATGCCACATCTTTCCCGACGTCAGCGCAGGATTTCGCCAATTACCTTAAGCCCATCGACACGCCTCTGGTCTTCAACGGATTCTCCGAAGACACGGTGCGCCGCTTTGCCGGACAGTTCGCCTCAGCCGGGGTGGTCCCGGTCATGGGTGCAGGCTCGGTCAGCGAAGAAAAGCAGCCGGAACCGCTCGAAGCCGGTTCAGCGGTGAGCGCGATTCTGGTGCGCGGCGATATGGATATCGCGGCCACCTGCACCGTAACCTACATTGATCCTCAGCGCCTGCTGGCCTGCGGACATCCTCTGCTGCAGTTCGGCTCCGTCGATCTGCCCATGAATAAGGCGCAGGTGCTCGCCACACTGCCCTCGCCTCTGAATGCCTTCAAGATCGTCAACACCACCGAGCAAGCCGGAGTTTTCGTACAGGACCGCCATACCGGCATCATGGGCGTCTTCAACAAACAGCCCGACATGATTCCGGTCACGCTGACCATCCGCGGCGGAAACGGCGTGCCACAAAAAGACTTCCATTACGAAGTGCTGAACAACCCGCGCCTGAGTCCCGTGGCGATCATGGCGACGGTCTTTAACGCCTTGCATGGCGTGAATGAATACGGGGAAGAAATCACATATCGCCTGAACGGCAGCATCAACGTGAAGGGCTTCCCCGAAGTTGGGCTCAAGAACATGTTCGTCCCCACGGAGAACGGTCAGCCGGCCGCGATGGCCGCCGCCCTTTCGCTGGGCGACCGCTTTGGACGCATCTACGACAACCCCTACAACGCGCCAGCCGTGAAGAGCGTGAAACTCGACTTCGACCTGGTCCGAGAGCGCCGCTGGGCGCGTCTGGAAAGCGCCCGCACCGACGTGACCGAGGCTCGTCCCGGCGATCAGATAATCGTCGAGACCGTACTCGCTCCTTATCGCGGCGAGCGCGTCGTCCGGCAGATTCCAGTGAAGATTCCGACCTCGGCCAGCAAAGGGACGCTGCGCATTCTGGTCAGCGACGGCGAGACCCTCGATCGCGTGGGCCGCACCAACCCCGCCTTCGGCCGCAAACTCGACCTGGCCTCCACGATTGCGCTGCTCAACAAAGAGCACGCCAACAATCGCCTCTACGTTTCTCTGCTGGAGGCCGATCCGGAAGCTCGGGTCGCCGACAAGGTTATGCCCACGTTGCCCATCTCGGTCATGAACGTGATGGACGGCATGCGCGGCAACCAGGAGATGATCGTCAGCGGTGAATCCAGCGTCGACGAGACCGCAACGCCCTCGCTGGACTACGTGGTGAGCGGCGCTCAGGTGCTGACAGTAACGGTGAAGTAGCGGGTCGCGGACACTCCCGCCCGCGACCTCCAAACACAAGCAGAAGTTCGTGCGGACTTCTGCCCTCGCCACAAGAATCAAAACAACGAGTAAATAAAGAACCGGACAATCCGGCTTCTTATCCGCCGCCAGCAGTCGCGGACAGGAGTGCCCGCGCTACACGGCTATCCCAGCGCTGCGTCGAGCATCTTCAGCAGACCCGCGCGCGTGAACGGCTTTTCCAGTAGTGGGATGCCGCTATCGATTCCATGGTTCGCGACCAATTCTCCCGTGTATCCCGACATGTATACGACTTTCATCCCGGGGTGCGATTCAATGAGCCGCAGCACAAGTTCTGGCCCGTTCATTCCCTTCATCACGACATCCGTGAGGATCAGGTCAATCGATGCGTGGTCCGAGCCAATCACTTCCAGAGCGGAGTGCCCGTCTTCCGCCTCAAGAACTTTATAGCCGTGCGCTTCCAGCATTTTCCGCGTAAGCCGGCGCATGATGGCGTCGTCTTCGGCCAGCAAAATCGTCACGCCCTCCCGCCTTGCGGAAGAGTGCCTCCGCCTGCCGCAAGGGCGCATTCTCCAGCTTGTGTTCGGCGCTGGGAAGATAAATCTTGAAGGTAGTTCCGTGCCCCGGTTCGCTGTAGACCCAAACATGTCCTCCGCTCTGTTTGACGATGCCGTAGACGGTCGCGAGACCAAGCCCGCTTCCCTTTCCTGTTTCTTTCGTGGTGAAGAAAGGTTCGAAGACGCGGGATCGCGTCGCCTCATCCATGCCAGTTCCGTTGTCACTGACGGCCAGCATGACATAGCGTGCCGCCATCATCGCTGGATGCTCCCTGGCAAACGATTCATCGGAATCTAACAGTTCGGTCTCCAGAATCAGCTTTCCGCCTCGCGGCATGGCGTCGCGTGCGTTCACCGCGAGGTTGATCACGATTTGATCCAACTGTCCGGGATCCGCTTCCACGATCGCCGTCGCCGGCCGTGGCCGAAGCACAATCTCGACGTCGTCTCCCATGAGCGGACGAAGCAGCTTGCTGACTTCCTTGAGCCGCTCATTCAGATCGAGTAACTGAGTTTGCACCGGCTGCCTGCGGCTGAATGCCAGAAGTTGCCGAGTTAACAACGCGCCCCGCTTGGCCGCCTCGTGAATATTGTCGATGTATTCCGCGCTCTCGGCATCGACCCGGCTTCGCAGCAGTTCTGAACAGGCTGTCACGATTCCCAACAGGTTATTGAAGTCGTGGGCCACTCCGCCCGCCAACCGCCCCACGGCCTCCATTTTTTGCGATTGCCGCAGTTGGTCCTCGATTTTTTTCTGCGCGGTGATATTGCGGGCAATCGTGGATGCCCCGACAACATTACCCTCGGCATCATGGATGGGCGAAACAGAAATCGAGACGTTCAAATTCCGCTGGTCTTTCGTCACCCGCACCGACTCGAAGTACTCCACCCGCTGCCCGCTGCGGATCTTTTCCAGAATCGCCGGAATCTCGTCGACTCGCTCTTTGGGAGCCAGCACCGAGATCGGCCTGCCAATCATCTCCTGCGCCGTGTAGCCGTAGATGTGTTCCGCGCCTTTGTTCCAATGGGTGACGATCCCGTCCAGATTCTTGCCAATAATCGCGTCTTGCGATGAGTCCACAATCAGCGTGAGCCGGTTTTGCGAGTCGAGCAGCTCACGTTTCCTTCTCCGGTCAAGTTCGTCATGGGCGCGGCGCAATTCCTCTTCAATGCGCTTGCGATCGCTGATGTCCCGAATAACGCTCAGAACCATCGTTCCGTCACCGGTCGTGACGGGACTGAGGCTGATCTCGACCGGAAATTGTGATCCGTCCCGACGGCGACCATACAGATCAAGTCCAGAACCCATGCGGCGAATCTTGGGTTGCTGGTGGAAGTGCTCACGATGCAGATGGTGCTGTGGCCGCTGCTGTTCGGGCACCAGTATCTCGACCTTCTGACCGATCAACGCGTCGCGCGTGTAGCCGAACAGAGATTCCGTCTGGGAGTTGACCTGGATAATGACGCCCTGCTGGTTCACCGCCGCCACGGCGTCCGGGATCGCCTCCAGAATGCTGGGCGACAGCAGCGTCTCGGCCACAGTGTTTGGCCTTGATGCTCCGCTCTGATTGGGCACTACGGGTTCACTCATACTTCGTACCACTCGGGGGCAGTCGGATTAATATACGTGAAAAGGTGAGAGTGTGCGGCGGAGAGAGACGAATTTACAAATTCAGAAGGTGCGCGCGCAAAGCTGAGCCAGGGCTTTTGGCATGTGCCGGAAACCCTGAGTCGCAACTACAGCAATGAGCATCTGCATCCCGTTATACCCCGCGTGCACCAGGAAACTGGCCCCCACTGAGCGAGTCAGAGCACGCACCACGCCACAGACCACACCCACCACGAAGATCACCAGCACAACTCCCCAAGCATAGCCGTATTGCTGCAGGTGCAATAGAGCAAATGGCAGGGCGGCCAGGAATATTCCCCACCCCGCACCCCAACGCCGCGCTACCACCGAATACAAAAACCCGCGGAAGAAAAGTTCTTCCATCAAGGGACCTACGCTAACGGCGAGGATCGCGAGCAGGTAGGCATCGCGCGGCCGGTCAAAAAGATGCTCGAACGGAGTGTCCTTCGGCATGGGCAGCAGGTTTTCCAGCAGGCCGAGGACGACCAGCATCCCCGCTCCCAGTCCCAGCAGTTTCCACTCCGATCCCGGCCAGTTCCATGCAATCGCCTTCCAGAACGGCGCATGATACTTGCCCTCGACCACGAGAAACATATAAGCCGCCACTGCGATATAGAGCGGGAACTGAGATACCAGAAGGATGATGGGCTTCTGCGCCACAATTCCAAAGTGCGAGTGCGGATAGACCAGCCACAGGGCCGCGGCAATGACCACGATCTGTAGGACAACCATGGTCACGAACGTTAATACCGCGATCAGGAGAACATCCCAGCCGTTCCACACGGGATTCTCGATCGGCAACGTTGCGCTTCGGAAGGGAGTGAGGTCGGTCGGTGCAAGAGGATCCGGCACACTCGGCATCGGTGCCGGTGCCAAGGGGGCATGCGGCTCCGCGCTCACGAGCGGCTGTGGCTCAAACTGCGGATTGTCAGAAGATGACAAAACACACTTCCTTCAACTGAGCACTGACAAGCGAGAACTGAGAACAGGCTTCTCGACAACCGTTTTGCCAAAATACCCCGCCAGAGCCTGCCCCGTGTACGACTTCTTCACCCGCGCCACCGTCTCCGGCGTGCCCTGGGCTACAATCCGTCCGCCTTCTTCGCCGCCTTCGGGGCCAAGATCAATGATCCAATCTGCATTGCGGATCACATCCAGATTGTGCTCGATGATGATGATCGAGTTTCCCAGGTCGGTCAACCGGTGCAGCACGTGGAGCAACTTCTTCACATCGTCGAAGTGTAGCCCGGTCGTCGGCTCGTCGAGCAGATACAAAGTCTTGCCCGTTTGCCGCTTGCTCAACTCGCGCGCCAGCTTGATCCGCTGGGCCTCGCCTCCCGACAACGTCACCGCCGACTGCCCTAGATGAATGTATCCCAGGCCCACGTCGACCAGGGTCTGTAGCTTCTGCCTCACCTGCGGAATGTTCTCCAGAATCGGCAGCGCGTCGGAGACCGGCATTTCTAACAAGTCGGCGATGGAATTTCCGTTGTACTTCACTGCGAGGGTTTCGTGGTTGTAGCGCCGCCCGCCGCAGACCTCGCATAGCACGTACACATCCGGTAGAAAGTTCATCTCGATGCGCCGCTGCCCCTCACCCTGGCAAGCCTCGCACCGCCCGCCGGAAACGTTGAACGAAAAACGTCCTGCCTTATAGCCGCGCTCGCGCGATTCCGGCAGCATCGCGTAGAAATCGCGCATCTGCGTGAACATCCCGGTATACGTCGCCGGATTCGACCGCGGCGTCCGCCCAATCGGCGACTGATCGATGCGGATGACCTTATCAACATTTTCCGCACCGGAAATCGCCTTGTGCTCGCCCGCTTTCTCGCGCGACCGGTAAAGCTGCCGTGCCAGCGCGCGATACAAAATGTCATTCACCAGCGTCGATTTACCCGATCCTGAGACACCGGTCACTACGGTCATCACACCCAAAGGGAACGCAACATCCAGATTCTTGAGATTGTTCTCCTTCGCACCCAGAATCGTCAGTGCAGCGCCGTTCGCATGCCGCCGTTCCACCCGCATCTCAATCGAGGCGCGCCCCGAGATGTACGCTCCGGTCAGCGACTTGGGATTACTCATGATCTCCGCGGGCGTCCCATGCGCGACCAAACTCCCGCCATGACGTCCCGCGCCCGGCCCCAAGTCGACTACATAATCCGCCCGCCGGATCGTCTCTTCATCGTGCTCCACGACCAACACGGTGTTGCCGAGATCGCGCAGATTCTCCAACGCAGTCAGCAGCCGTCCGTTATCCCGATGGTGCAGTCCGATCGATGGCTCGTCCAGCACGTACAGCACACCGCGCAGCTTCGATCCGATCTGCGTCGCCAACCGAATCCGCTGCCCCTCGCCGCCCGACAAGGTCGCCGCCGAACGATCGAGCGAGATGTATCCCAATCCCACCGCATTTAAGAACTGCAACCGCTCCACCACTTCATGCATGACGCGCCCGGCAATCGCTGCCTCGCGCCCAACCAGTTTGATGCCCTGCGCCACGACCAGCGACCGAGCCACCGGCATGGCGGTAAAGTCGGCAATCGACATCCCATTCACCTTGACCGCCAGACTTTCTGGCCGCAGCCGCTTCCCATGGCACGCCGGACATTGCGTCGCCGACATGTGATCCATCAGCCAGTCGCGGTAGCCTTCCGAGGTTGACTCCTCCAGATTCTGTTTCAGGTATCCGAAAATGCCGTGGAACCCAGTTTTGCCGCCGCGTCCGGGTTCGCCGTTCAGAAGAAAATCCTGCGTCTTATCCGGAAACTTTTCGAATGGAGTGTTCAAATCGATGCCATACGCTGCCGCTGAAATTTGCAGCATGTGAATCAAGTTCTGCGACGCTGATCCCGGCCCCAGCCCGCCATCCAGCAGCGGCTTCGACCAGTCGCTGATCACCTTCGCCGGATCGAAATCGTACTTGCTGCCCAGCCCGTGACACTCCGGGCACGCTCCATACATGCTGTTAAACGAGAATGATCGCGGCTCCAGTTGCGGCACGCTGATGCCGCAATCTGGACAGGCCAGCTTCTCCGAATAAAGTTGCTCGTCGCCACCGACCACCGCAACCTGCACCAGCCCGCCCGCCAGCTTCATCGCCAGTCCTACCGACATTTCGAGACGATGCTCGATCCCCGGCTTCACCAGGAGCCGATCGATGACAACCTCGATCGTGTGATTCTTCCGCTTGTCGAGATTGATCAAGGCCTCGTCGTCCAGGCTGACCAGTTCTCCGTCTATGCGCGCCCGGGTGTAGCCGTGCTTGACGAGCGTCTCCATCTCTTTCTTGAATTCGCCCTTGCGGCCGCGGACGATCGGCGCCATCACCATGACGCGATCCTCTGGCGTGAGCGCCATCACCCGCTGGACAATCTGATCGGCCGACTGACGGCTGATGGCCCGCCCGCACTTAGGACAGTGCGGCACCCCAATCGAAGCGAACAGCAGGCGAAGATAGTCGTAGATCTCGGTGATGGTCCCGACCGTCGAGCGCGGGCTGCGGCTGGTGGTCTTCTGCTCGATCGAGATGGACGGGCTAAGTCCATCGATTGCATCCACATCCGGGCGTTCCATCTGATCCAGAAACTGCCGCGCGTAGGCCGAAAGAGTCTCGACATAACGACGCTGCCCTTCGGCATAAATCGTGTCGAAAGCGAGCGACGACTTCCCTGAGCCGCTCAGCCCGGTCACCACGGTCAGCGCGTTCCGCGGAATCTCAACGTCAATGTTCTTGAGGTTGTGCTGCCGGGCGCCACGGACAGAAATCTTGGTAATCGCCATCATTCGCCGGGGTTCATGCCCCTTCCGTAATGTCGACAGGGTTCCAGAATTGTTGGAAAGTGGAATTGCACAGCTCTACTCCGTATCTTAGTCGTCAACAGCGGGGAGCGTCAACGCGGGTTAGATTGAAGATTCCCCTCGCTGCACCGACAGGAAAACTAGGTATACGGATTTCCGGGCCGTGCATCTGATTACAGCCCTTCGCTAAGGTTGGTTGAAACGTGAATTCGTTTTTTATGCCCGTCATTCTATTCGTCACCGTGATCGCGTCCGTAAGCCTGGGCGTTTTCGCCGCCTATGCCGCTGTCATCTGCATCCTCAACGCCTTCGGCCGCGCTTCCAGGCCCGAACCGGCCCGCCCGCGCCTGGTCCTGGTTCCCTCGCAGAATCACGCCAGCGGCGACTAGTTGCTTTGTGGGGCACGACCGCCCCTTCCTTGGAATCCCACGCCTCGTGAGCCGTGCCCCGATAGCCGGGACCACCATGTCTTTTCCCTTGCTCGCCTGTAATAATCCGCTCTGCCCTGCGTCTTTACCTTAAGAGAAGGAATCCCCCAATGCCGCGAGAGCTTCGCGACCACAGTGCGCCATGCAAGGACGGCTGGCTAAAGGAGGAACAATGCGTTTGCCCATATTGATTCTTCACATTAGCGCCGGGATCGCAGGGTTGCTCTCCGGAACCGCTGCCATGTCGTTCCGCAAAGGCTCCCACCGGCATCGTGTCTCTGGAGACGTATTTGTCGTATCCATGCTGATCATGGGAGCATGCGGGTCGTATCTGGCGTTGATGAAACATCAAATGAACAATGTTTTCGGCGGGCTTCTGACGTTTTACCTGGTGACCACGGCATGGTTAGCTGGCAGGCGAAGGGATGAAGGGACAAGCGTTTTCGATTGGGGCGCGCTTCTGATGGCACTGGCGATTGGAGCCAGTCTGCTGACTCTCGGTATCCGAGTGGCGAATGGTCAGGGGGACCCACAAGCAGGAGTTCCCATCGGAATGTACTTTTTCATGGGCTCGGTGCCTCTGCTGGCTGCCGCGGGCGACATTCGCATGCTCGTGCGCGGAGGTATTTCTGGGAGGCAACGTCTGGTGCGACATCTTTGGCGCATGTGCTTCGGACTGTTTATCGCCACAGGATCCTTCTTCCTGGGACAGCAACAAGTGTTTCCCGCCTGGTTACGCAGAACAAACATACTTTTTGTCCCGGCGATCCTGCCCCTGATATTGCTGATTTTCTGGCTGATCCGCGTTCGCCTCACAAAGCGCGGGGTGGGCGTTTATGTGGCGAGAGAAATGGAAGCAGGCGCTTGATCTCAAAACATTTACGCGCCGACCACCGAACCAGGTAGCCGGCGAGATTGAGTTTTGTTTTTCCCACGTGTCTGTTCCAGATTCCGAACAGTCACGAATGTGCGCTGTGCACGCAGGCTAGGCTGAGTTAGTATTTCGCTGGGCCCCTTCAGAAACCTCTCCTTAATTCATAACCCTCCTGGAGGTGAGTTGTGCCAACCTCGCTGTTCGCTGCAGATTTCCAGTCTGTTCTCGACCAAGCCGTCACTCCGCTCAATCCATCTGCCGCTCCGTTCCCTTCGCCACAAGACTGGCGCGACCGCTGGATTTACTTCTTGATGCTCGATCGATTCAATAACCCCTCCGCGCCTCCCGCTCATCAGCCATTCGATGATCCGAACTTCTTCGGGTTCCAGGGCGGAACATTCGCCGGCGTGCAGCAACAACTTCCCTACATCAAACAACTCGGGGCTGGAGCCATCTGGCTCAGTCCGGTTCTCAAGAACTTTTCCTTCGATCCCAATACGTATCACGGCTACGGCATTCACAACTTCATCAGCGCAGAACCCCGTTTCGCGGACAACCCCGCCACCGCCGACAACGAACTCCGCCAACTCGTGGATGCGGCCCACCAGCAGGACCTGCTCGTCATCTTCGACATCGTGCTGAACCACACCGGCAACGCATTTGCGTATCAATGCGATCCAGCGGACCAGTTCTGCATCGCCAACCAGGGCTCGCAGTCCAGCTTTCACGCGTCGTCGCAACCGGTTCAGTGGCGCGATCAAACGGGCGCGGCGCGGCCGGACTTCCCCGATGTCGCGGTCATCGCTAACCCATCACTGGATGCGGTGGTTTGGCCATCGGAGCTGCAGCAGAACCAGTTCTTCCGCCGTCAGGGCACTCCGGATGGCAATGGCGACGACACCGTCGGCGATTTCAGTGTTTTGAAGCAGATGACGACGGCCGACCCAGACTTGCAGCGCTTCCTGATTCGCGCCTACCAGTACCTGATCGCCCGCTTCGACATCGACGGCTTCCGCATCGATACGCTTCGCTACCTGAAGGGCGATCTTCCCCGCCTTTTCGGAAACTCCATGCGTGAGTTTGCCCTGAGCATCGGCAAGAGGAACTTCTTCACCTTCGGAGAAGTTTTCGATGCCAACGCCGAGCAGGATATCGCGACATTCATCGGACGAAATACCAGCGACAAGAGCGACCTGATCGGCGTCGACGCCGCGCTCGACTATCCGCTGTTCAACACTCTCAAACCCGTCGTAAAAGGATTTGCTCCGCCCAGCGCCGTCGTCGGCATGTATCAAAACCGAAAGAACGTGGAAGCCGATGTGCTCAGTTCCCATGGGGACGCGACCCGCTACTTCGTCACTTTTCTCGACAATCACGACGTAAAACAGCGCATTCGCTACGTCGATCCCGCGAACCCCACGCAGTTCGACGAGCAAGTAACTCTCGGACTGGCTTGCCTTTACTCCCTGCCCGGAATCCCCTGTCTTTATTACGGCACCGAGCAGGGATTGCACGGCGCCGGCAGCGATCCGGCGGTGCGTGAAGCGCTGTGGGGCGGCCCGGGCTTTGACAAGCAGAGCGACTTTTACCAGCACATTCAGCAGATCGCCGCCGTGCGCGCACAACAGTCGGCGCTGCGTTATGGGCGCTTTTATTTTCGTCCGCTTTCGGGAGACGGTTCAACCTTCTCAGTCTCCGGATTCCCTCAAGGCGTCGTCGCCTTCTCGCGCATTCTCAACGATCAGGAGGTTCTCGTCGCCGCCAATACCAATCCCACGCAACCGCAGCAACTCGAGATCATCGTGGAGATTTTGCTCAGTGCCGAAGGCGACGTCTTTACCGTCTTGTACAGCAATCAGACAGGCCCGATTGCTCCAGGACCCGTTCGCTCCATTGCCCAGCGAGCGGTAACCGTGCAGGAAGTCGACGGCTCAACGGGACAAGGGCCGTTGCACGTGGTTCGGGTGAACTTGCGCCCCATGGAAGTCCAGATTCTGCGCCGGGCAAGCGCCCAATAACGGTTCACCGGTTGCGGACGATCCCGAAGAACGGGGCGGTTGCTCTTTATGCGGCTCACCCGAGAAGGACATTCCGGCACGGCAACCCCACTCCCCGGTTGAACATCCAAGCGATGCCAGAGTTTCGTTGTCGGAGGAGACGGCCATGCGCCGCAGGCTGTCCGGGCCATTCGTACTGATTGCTATCGCCGCACTGCTGCCAGCGACATCCTTTCTCATTTCCTGCTCAGGGATGTCGGGCGCTAACGGCGCGGCGAAGGTGACGCCGGCGATCACCTGGCCCCCGCCGGCGCCCATCGCGGCTCGAACCCCCCTCGGCACCGCCCAGTTGGACGCAACGGCCACCGTTCCCGGGACTTTTGTCTACAACCCCTCGGCGGGTACGATGCTCACTTCGGGCACACAGACTCTTTCCGTCTCGTTCATTCCGGCGAACACCGCTGCTTACAACAGCGTCAGCGCCTCGGTGCCCATCACGGTCGACCAAACGAATTCGACCTCCGCATTTGTTTATGCGTCCAGCAGTCCCAGCAGCAACAACATCGAAGTTTTCGCTTACAGCGCGGCGTCCGACGGCACGCTCACGCCAGTGGCAGGTTCGCCGTTCTCATCCCCGGTCTCGCTCGAAGCCAGCAACGGAAAGTTTCTCTTCGGCACCAACGGCGTTGATATCACGTCATTTTCGGTTGTGGCCGATGGAACAATCCAGCAGGTCTCCTCCATCGATGCGCAACAATTCAACGGCAAAACTCTGAGCGGCAGCCCATGCGGCGGCCCCACGAACCTCGTCCTCGACCGCCCCGGCGCCAATTTATATGATTTGGACGTGTATAGCGACTGCGCCAACAATGCCTATCAATCGTTCAATGTTGATAGCTCGACCGGCGGCCTGACTTACCTCGGAGTGACCAGCACGACAACTCCGATCTTTGAAGTGCCCCTAACGTTCCTGGGGAGCAATCTGTTCGCGTACGGAGCGAGTTGCTATCACTGGTTGCAGGAAATCTACGGGCTGGCGCGAAACAACGATGGGACGCTGACAGCCTTGCCCCTCAGTCCGGGCATTGATCCCGCGATGCCGGCCTCCGCGTCAGGGCAAATCTATTGTCCTTATCTGGCGGCCGCCGATGCCTCGAATCATGTCGCAGTCCCGGTACAGCCGGTCGACAATTCCTCCTTGCAACCCGTTGGTCCTTATCAGCTTGCACTTTACACGGCCGACAATGCGGGCAACCTGACCACCACCAGCTCCAACTTAAATATGCTGACCGCTTCGGTCACCAGCGGTTCAAGCAACTCGCTAACCGCTATCTCGTTGTCGCCTTCGGGCAATCTTCTGGCGGTCGCCGGAGCCGGAGGTCTGCAGGTATTCCACTTCAATGGCGCGAGCCCGATCACGGCCTACACGGGACCACTCACCACCGTCCCGGTGGATCAGTTGTCCTGGGACAATGCCAACCATCTCTATGCCATCAGCCAATCCAAAGGGCAACTGTTCGTTTTCACAGTAACTCCATCGACCAACAGTGCAGTGTCAGGATCGCCGTACTCCGTCGCCAACCCGGCAAACCTTGTGGTTGTTTCCCAGTAGGAGTCTTAGCTTTTCGCATTGACCGCGCCTTGATCCGCTGAGTCACGCCGCCAACTGGAAACCCGGCTCTTTTGCTCCGCATATTTTTTCCTATCCGAACACGACGATGCCCTAAGATTGGTGTCATTGGCGAGACCGAGCCGAACCATGATCCCACTGCACAAGAACTTCTCCGGGAATTTCAGAACTTCGCGAAAACCGCTGCCACCGCTCAATCCGTGATGGAGCGTATCGCCCAGCGCCTGCATGAAGAGGTGGCGCGCTACAACTGGGTGGGTTTTTATTTGGTCGACCCGGCGGATCCCGGCATTCTTCTGGTTGGGCCTTTTGTGGGCAGCTTTACGCCCAACGCCCGCATTCCTCTCGACCGCGGACTCTGCGGTGCCGCGGCCAGCAGCGGGCAGGTCGTAGTCGTGCACGATGTCTCCACCGATCCCCGCTATCTTGCAGGATCGACCATGGTGAAGTGTGAAATCGTCGTCCCCATCTTCGCGAAAAGCAAGCTCGCGGCTGAGCTCGACATCGAGAGCTACTTCACCCACACGTTCAACGAAGAGGAACAGGAATTTGTGAAGGGCTGCGCCGCCGTAGTTGGGAACTACCTGGAGAAATCCTAGCCCGGCGGCGCCACGCAAACTCTTTCAACCTCAATAGACAAGCTTGAGCGAGAACTGGATCTGGCGCGACGTTCCCGCGGTCTTGCTGATGACGCCAAATCCGCTCCCGCTGACAATATTCGACGGCAAGCCGAAATTTACGATATTGAACACGTTGAAGAATTCTGCGCGAAACTCGAGCGTCCCCAATTCTGCGTTGCCGCGATGTCCGAAGGGAGTGTCTTTGATCAGCGCGATGTCAAAGTCGTGGTACCCCGGCCCGCGAAACGTGTCGCGCCCCAGCGTGCCGAAGCGACCGCTGTTGGGCCCAGTTCCGCCGGGAATGTTGATCGGAATGTTGAAGAACGACCGGTTGCCGACAGCACCGAGACCGAAATAGTCGTCGCGCACCGCGCGGCCGGTCGACAAGTGCGGCATCGCAACCAGATCCGGACGATCGCCCCCGCCCAAGCCCGCTCCCGTCTGCTGCACTCCGGAAAACACCGTGAACGGCGATCCCGTCGTCAGGGTCGTGATGTTTAGAAATTGCCAGCCCTTGGTCAACGTTCGCCCCAGCGGCCGCAGAAACCCGACACGATCCAGCGGCAACAACTGAATCACACTCGCCGCAAACACATGCGTCACATCGAACGTCGACGGTCCTTTTTCCGCTGGCGGATCCCACGGATTCTGCGGCGCCGCTTGCAGAATCGTGCCCGTGGCTCCGAGCAGCCCACCCAGTACAGAACTTGTATCGTCAAGCGCCTTCGAATACGTGTAGCTCGCTTGCAGGCCAAGCCCCATCCGCGCGGAGTTCTTCGTCAGACTGGCCTGCAGCGCGTGATAGCTCGAGTGCGAACCGCTGCTCATGATGACCTCTGGTCCAAACCCGCCGGTGGCATGGCACGCTGAACTGAATTGCGTAAAGGGCGCAAACCCTTCACAAGCTCCGCCGTATCCGTTCGTGTTATAGGCCCTCGCCAGGTGAATTCCCGCCGTCGCCACATACGATGCGTTGATCTTAAAGTCGCCGAAATCATGATCGACGCCCGCGGTCCAGCTTCCCATGTAACCATTCGCAAAATTCTTCGCGATGCCGCTGATGTTGAGCAATTGCACATTTCCCGGCGTGAGCGCCTCCAGATCGTTCTGAAAGCGTACATAGTCGAATACCGTATTGGCAGGAACGTCCTGTGACCGCCCCGTCGCGAAGATCGGCTGCCCCTGAATGTTATAGGCAGTCGGAAGATTCAGCGGCACGAACGTATCCTGAAAAGAAATCGGCTCGTTCGGCTGCGCGTAAATCGAGGGAGCAAAAACGAAAGGAATCGCTGCGGTCAGAAAATTGTCCTGCCACAAGTTCGGGATGAGCGACGTAATCGCGCCACCCACGTGCAGCACAGTATGCTGGCCCACGCCGTAGTCCAGCGCCAGCCGCGGTCCCCAGCCGTTCCAGTCCTGATCGTAAGGCGGCTGCGGATTGATCAGCATTTTCTGCGTGGCCGCCGTGTCGCCGTACGGCACAGTCTTTCCGTCGGGGCCAAGGAAGATCGGGAGCGACGTCCGCTTCGTGGCCTCATGGATGCGGCTATTCACTTCGTAACGCAATCCGTAGCTCACCGTGAGCTGCTTCGTCGCTTTCCACGCATCGTCGAAGTAAAAGTTGTAGGCCTCTCTCCGCACACCGGCTTCATTGAACTTGCCGCCCACCGGAGTAATGCTCGGGGCAGCCATAATATTGTAGGAATACGGTGTCGCGGTCAGCAGCCCGGTTAACGAGTCCGGCAACGGATCGCCTATCTTGATATTGTGTGTGCCGCTCGCCGAAGTAATATTCACCGGCGAGTAAGCGGTGCCTCCACCAAACTCGTAAATTCCATTTGGGTTGACGCCGAAGATGGTGGAGTCCCGATTGATCCGGATCTCAGTCCCCCACTTGAACGTGTGCACTCCACGCACCCAGGCAAAGTCTTGCTTGAACTGATACAGATTGCTGTACGACCCGAAGATCGATCCGGCAGGTTGAAAGTAGGGCTGAAAGAGCCCATCGGCAAACGTGATTCCCGGCTGCGTGTGATTGGACGTGGGGAAAAACGGCGTGCTGCGAATGTAGCTGAGGGAAGTATCCGACGTGAGATGCGCTGAAATCGTGCGCGTGTAGTGCACACCGAAGTTGCGCTGGTGATCATAGAACTGAACCCCAAAATCAGGATTGATAGCCGTCTGGTCCGGATTCGTCAGTGGCCCCGTCACCTGATTCAGGCTGAACCGCGTCACCAGCGACGCCTTGTCAGACAACTTGTGGTCGACGCGAATCGATAGCTGATCCGTGTGGGTTAAAACCTTCGAGGACGCTGCATAGGTTCGATCGCCAAACGCGCCGTTCGGTTCGTTTGGCATTGGGTACCCATTCAGCACCGGCACCACGGAGACGCTCACCGGCACCGTCAGCGTGTCGCCGGGAAAGGTCGTGGTATCGATTCCCTGCCGCTCCGCCAAACTGGGCACGGGGAGCACTTGTGTCGTGCCCAGTACCTGCCGAAACCCCTGATACTCGCCGAAATAAAAGGTTCGACCGCGCCCGTCATACCCGGGCAGCACAACTGGCCCGCCATTGGTAAATCCAAACTCGTTACGCGCAAAGGGAGGAATTCTGCGGCCGCTGATGGCGGGCGACGGGTCGAAATAATTCCGCGCATCGAACGCGGCATTCCGCACAAACTCGAACAAACTTCCGTGAACCTGGTTGACTCCCGACTTCGTCGCCACGTTGGTGTAACTGGCCGCCCCATGCCCGATCTCAGCGGGCATCACGCCGGAGTTCGACTGCACTTCCTGAATCGCATCGACGTTGAAGTTGGAGAACGTCGCCCCACCCATCTCCGGATCCGTTGTGTCAAACCCGTCCGTCGCGAAAACGGTTGTCACTCCGCGCTGCCCGTTGACTGCAAATTGCTGCGTGAAGTTTGCGGCGCCATTGGCGTCGGTCATCGTGCCCGCCGCCAGCAGAAGCAACTTGCTGAAGTCCCGCGCATTGAGTGGAAGACTCGAAACCTCAGTACCGGAAAGATGCTCGCCCCCGCTGGCCTGTGCCGAAGTCTCGGCGGTAAAGGCCATCAAACGCAGTTCGTGCCCCGCCAAAGAAACCTGCAGCGACTTGGTCAGAACAGCCCTGTCGGCAATCAATAACGGAGCCGTCGCCTTCCATTCTTTGTCCGCCGTTTTCACCGAGACTTCATAGGCGCCAGCAGCGATGTCAGCAAATGCAAACTTGCCATTCGACGCAGTCGTCGTCGTATAGTCGCGACTTCCGGAAGTCGAGTGCAGCTTTACCACCGCCTCAGCCACTGGCTTGCCCAATCCATCACTCAGCATTCCGCTCCACGATGCCCCCGAAGCAGCAGCGGCAACCGAAGGACCGAGCAGTAGGACACCGAGACACGCCACAAAAAATCGATTTCTCAAGTGCATAAACATGAACCGGGAATTATACGTTGCAATCCGTCCTCTAGCAGCGTCATCCTGCAGCCTGTCGCAACCGGCGTGGTAGCATTTCCCTGACGAGCATCTCTCTCCCCGGCAAATGCCCCGCGTCCACGCCATCTCGCTCTGCTTCATTCTTACTCTGTGCAAGCTATTTTTCGGTACAGTCCCTGCGGCTGCCGCGGCCGAACCCCCGTGGCTCGAACTCCACTCCACCCACTTCACCGTAATCACCGACGCCGGGGAAAAAAGAGGCCGCGAGGTCACTCTCCGTTTCGAGCAGATGCGTTCCGTCTTCGCCCCCCTCATCGCCAAAGAACGTCTCAACCAGTCCGTCCCGCTTACCATCCTCGCCTTCAAGAACGACAAGTCTTACTATCAGGTCGCGCCCTTGCGCCAAGGCCAGCCCATCGACGTTCCCGGGTTCTTTCTCCCCGGCGAAGATCAGGACTTCATCGTCCTGAACCTATCTGAGGACGAACCCTGGCGCGCCGTCGCCCACGACTTCGCCGCCATGCTTCTGAAGTTCAACTATCCCCCCGCCCAGGGATGGTTCGACGAAGGCCTCGCCGAATATTTCAGCTCGATTCGCGTCGATAACAAACAAGTCGGACTCGGCGGCGATCCCGAACTAGCTCCATCTCTCAACGAAGACCTGCTCGGGAACCAGCGCGAGACGCATCCCCCCAAGTCGCTCACCGAATTGCTCGGCGCCCAGGTCTGGCTCCCCTTGCCCGACCTCTTCGCCATGAAGCACGACACCTCGACCCACAATCAGGGGAGCCGTCACACTCTTTATTATGCTGAGTCGTGGATCGTGATGCACTACCTGTTGCACGAGAAAAAGCTTCAGGAAACCGGAACCTACTTCGATCTGGCTCTGAACCAGCACCTCCCCGTGGAAGATGCTATTCAGAAAGCCTACGGCATGAGTCCCGCGCAACTGGAACAGGCGGTGAAAGACTACTTCCACTCCCAAACCGCGCTGCTCACCGCTCTCGATGCCGCCCGACAAACCAATCCCAGCGCCGCTTCAGCTGCAAACGCCACCGATCCCGGCAAGGACTATCGATTCCCCGTACCCCTTGGACCCGACGATGTCGTAGTCACTTCCAAACCTCTGCCGGAGGCCGATGAGCGTGCCCTCTACGCCGAGGTTGCTATCCTCATCCCAGAGCGCCGCGATGTTGGATTGGCGCAACTGCACTCCCTCGCCGCTGCGCCCACCGTCGCCGACAAGAAATTCGAGTCCAAAAAGGAAGAGAAGAGACCCGGCGAAGATCCCGATCTCCTCCCCACCAACGCAATCGGTAGTCCTCTCGCCCATCGCATCCTGGCCTGGGACCACATCCAGCACGGCGAATTCGACGAAGCCTCCACCGAACTTGCCGACGCAGCCGCGCTCAACCAGCGCGACATGTGGTTGCGCTACTACCTGTCCATCCTGAAGTACCGCATCGCGCAGACCAAGCACACCGACATCCAGGCTCTGCCCAACATGATGCTCGACCTAAGGTCAGTGCTCGAGTGGTATCCGGAAATGGCAGGCGCTTACGACTTGCTTGCCGTCGCCCGCAACGAAGGCGGTAGCACGCCAGCCGCTATGCAGGCCGAACGCGCCGCGATCAATCTGAGCCCACGGGACGAGCTCTTTACGTATCACCTGGCGCAGATTTATGTGGCCAGCAAGAAATGGGAAGCGGCTCAAGCCCAGCTTGATCGCCTGAAAGCCAGCAGCACTCCGCAAATCGTTGCCCTCGCCAAGGACCTTCAGGAGCGCTCCGGAGCCGAGCGCAAGTACGGCATCCCGCTTGGAGGAAATGTCCCGCAGCCTAAACTGGCCCCCCAGAAGTCGCCCTTTGATGTACTGGAAGAAGACGCCGCGAAGCGCGCCGCTGCCGAAAATCCCACGCAAGGCACCGGGCCAGAGGACAAGCATCCCACGAAGTTCGTTAAAGGCCGCCTGGTCGCGGTCGACTGCTCGAAGGCCCCCGCCGCCGTCCTGACTGTAGCTGCCGAAGGAGCAACCCTGAAACTGCACGCCGCCGACTACAAATCGCTGGTCCTGATCGGCGCCGACGATTTCTCCTGCGACTGGCGCGACCGCCAAGTTACGGTGAACTACAAGCCTGGCGGATCCACGACTGGCGATGTAATCTCGCTTGAAATGCGTTAGTACTCCGCCATGTAACCTGTAAGATCCAGTCCTAGTGGAACCGGTACCCCATCTGGACCCGACCGCGCCCCAGGATCTGGCCCAGAACCATCGGCGTTTTGCCGAGACCTCGGCGTGAATCTCTCTCTGCGAGCGCGGATCCTTTAAGAGTGAAACCACGTCGAATCGCCCGCCACGACTGGGCAACCCCGCCGCCCATTACGTCAGTTACCTTCCCAAAAACGACCGTTACCAATAATCTCCGATCAAGTACTTTCGCGCTTTGCGGTTCAAACTGTGTGCGGAAAGGAGGGCTGCGGACTTCAATCCCTCCGAGTCAAAACTAAAAAGGGCGGGACAACATGACCTGCAGGACTCTTACTCTGCTTCTCCTTGCACTATTCGTACTTCCATTCAGTGCTTATGGACAAAGTGGCGCGACCGGTGCGATCGCCGGTGTCGTCGTCGACATCAAAGGCGCTCCAGTCTCTCGGGCGCAAGTCGAGATCATGGCTGCGGGAAGCAGCGCTGCCGCACGTACGGTGTTCTCCGACGCCGGGGGCAATTTCACACTGCCTTCGCTTCCGGTTGGCGCGTACGACGTCGTCGTCAAAGCCACCGGATTTTCCACCAGTAAGTACAACGGCGTAACCGTCCGACTAACCGAGACGACGCGGCTGAACCCCTCTCTCGGAGCTTTGAGCGGCGAAAAGACTGAGGCCGCCTCTGGAACCCGGCAAGGCGAGGAAGTGGTGATGATCGCTACTCCCCCTGTGGTCGCCGTCGAGACCGGAGACCCGGCGACTGGCCGCACCGTAGAGGCAGATGTCATCGGCGCCCTGCCCTTGGCCACACAGAACTTCCACCAGCTGCTCACGCTCTCTGCCGGCGCCTCTTCTGACTTGAACGCCTCGGCTCAACTGGGCCGCGGCGATGTGGGAATCGATGTCAACGGCCAACGGCAAGACAACAACAACTATCTTCTCGACGGAATCAGCGTCACCGACCTTCGCAACTCGGAGCTGTTTAACACTCCCTTGCCCAGCCCGGATGCAGTCCAGGAATTCAAAGTTCAGACCAGCCTCTACGACGCCACCGAAGGCCGTAACGGCGGCGGTAACATCAACGCTGTCCTCAAAAGCGGCACCTCCCGCTGGCATGGTTCCGCATTCGAGTTCTTCCGCAACGATGTCCTCAACGCCAACGAATACTTCCAGGCAAGAGAGGGCCAGCCACGCCCCGTCGTGAAGCAGAACCTCTTCGGCGGCAGCGTCGGCGGTCCCTTGGGACACGGCGCCAAAGGTGGTTACCTGTTCTTGAACTATCAGGGCACGCGCCAGATTAGCGGACTCTCTCCGGGAGCGATCATCAGTACCGTGCTCCCAGTGTTGCCCAGTGACCGCTCCGCTGCCTCGCTCTCGATGGCCGGATTCGGCAATTCCTTCACTCCGATTGATCCCGTTGTCCTCGCACTGCTCAACGTCAAAAGTAACCAATTTGGCGGAGCCGGTGGAGGCTGGCTGATACCCTCTCTGCCCCCCTCTAATCCTGCGAACCCAGCTGCCGGAGCAGCGTTCAATCTCAGCACCCCCGGCAAATTCAACGACGACCAATTCACTACAGACTACGACCGCGAGTTCAAAGACGGCAGAGACAAAATTTCAGAGCGCTTCTTCTTCTCCAACTTCCGCTCCTACTTGCCCTTTGGCGCCGGGAACGTACCGAGCACGCCCGGAGAGCAACTCACCTACGGGGACCTGAGTTTCCCAGTCAGTTTGCCCGTGCGCAACCGCTTCCTGAGTCTGACCGAAACCCACATCTTTGGTCCGCGAGTGGTCAACGAATCGCATTTCGGATTCCTGGATTTGCAGTTTCAGAACGTGAATCAACCCGTGGTCACCGCCAACCAGTTGGGCATCGTTCGCCCCAGCAACAACGATACCAACGACATCTACCGATTCACCCTGCTCGGTCTCAACATCGGACCCAGCGACAGTTACAACCTGAGCCAGGGTCAGCACAGCTTCACCTGGTCCGACACCGTCAGCTATTCGTTGGGCAAACACTTCCTTCGCTTCGGGGGACTCTACACCCACACCGGTATGGATCGCGACTATCCGCAGAACTTCAACGGGTTGGTCGGTTTCAACAATCTGCAAACGTTCCTGCTGGGTATTCCAGCCTACGCCTTTAACGCCAGCGGCGTAACCAATCACCGCTTCCTGCTCAATGACTATGCGGCTTACGCGCAGGACGATTACAAGATCACAAGGAATCTGACGGCCAACCTCGGAGTGCGCTGGGACCTGATGAACGCGCCGCAAGACGCCTTGCACCGCATGACTAATGTGATTCCGGGCCTGCTGGCGCAAGGTCAAAGCCCCTACGTCTACTCCAAGTCGGTCAACACTCTGAGCATCCCCGGCCTGGTAGGGACGGCGAGTGAGACTGGCCGGTCCAACAGCTACGCTTCTAACTGGGGACCACGAATCGGTTTCGCCTACGATGTGTTGGGCAAGCACACGACCTCCGTTCGCGCGGGCTATGGCATCTACTACGAACGGGAAAGCTTTGGCGTCGCCGAGCAGTTGGCCAGTCAGGCTCCCTTCACTCCCAACGTCACCGTCTTCGGCACAGGCCCGGGCCAACTGGCAAACCTGTTCAACGGTCTCTTGCCTCCGGCCGATACCGTCGACCCAAATTTCGTTCCGCAGCCTTCGTTCCTGGTGGGATTCATTAATCCGACGACCGGCCTTCCGACTTCCGATCCGAACATGTATCCCATTTTCAGCGGCTCCTCCTACGGCGAGACGGCCATGTCAGTGCCGCTTCACTACGTTTCTCCCAGCACGCAGCAGTGGAACCTTAGCGTGCAGAGAAGCCTGCCCAAAAACTGGGTCACGGAAGTCGCCTATGTCGGAAGCGAAGGGACGCACCTTTCTGCCATGCTGGATCCGATGCAGGCCTTGCTTGCCAGTCCGCAGAACCCCATCACCGTTCGGGACGTCTTTGGCAATAACTACAGCATTACCCAAAATACCCAGCTCAACGTCGGCGCCCGCTCTCCACAGCTCGGTCTGAACCCACGCGGCTATTTCCAATTCGTCAACTCGGCGACTTCTCACTACAACTCGCTGCAGGCCACAGTGGTGCACCAGTTTTCAAGGGGCCTTCATTTTCAGGGCGCCTACACGCTGTCCAGGTCCACCGACCCGGTCGTCACCTCCGGCGCCGGTGTTTACCAGTTCCCGATGAACGATCAGACCGCACTGACTCCCTCCATGGCGCTCTCTGACTTTGATCGGACCCATCGGCTTGTACTCAGTTATCGGTACGAGATGCCGTTCTTCTCCCGTGCCCACGGTTTGCAGAGCGCCGTCCTCGGACATTGGTCTATCGGTGGTGTCACGGTATTTCAGTCTGGGTTACCATTCCGCGTGACGGATTCTTTGGGTGCCTCGGCCTATGGCACAGCGATTCCAGACACAGCTACTCCCAGCCTGGCCCCGGGATACACTCTGTCCCGCGCCCTCACCACCGGGACCATCCAGCAACGTCTTACGGGATACTTGAATCCTGCGGCCTTCCTTCCGGCGCCTGTGGTTGGAATCGACGGTTCGACGGGCTTCGGCACTTTAGGCCGCAACGTTTTCCGCGGGCCATTTCAGCAGAACTGGGACATGTCCCTGGCGAAGTCCTGGACCGTGTCGGAAGCTCAGTCCCTGAAGTTCTCGGCAGATTTCTTCAACGTGTGGAACCATCCCGTGTTCGACAAACCGTCCATCACCGATATCGAGAATCCATCGTTTGGACAGATCACCAACACAGTGGGAACGCCCCGGCTGGTGCAACTCTCTCTGCGTTACGCATTCTGAGGAACGACAGTGAACATACCGAGGTTCGCCCCTAAAGGGTTCAATCGCTCCTTCTCGAGTCGGCCACTGTACGCGGCCGGCTTGTCTCTGGCCCTGTTCGGCTTCTGTTTCCTGCAGGCTTCCGCAGCCCAGGAAGCCACCCGGAAAGTGATCGCCAGAACCGCTCCGACGTATCCCGAACTGGCCAAGAGGATGCACGTAGCCGGCAAAGTCAAGCTGGAAGTTGTTGTCACTCCTAGCGGGGTTGTAAAATCCGTCGCTCTGGTTGGAGGAAGTCCTGTCTTTGAGAGGAGCGCGGTGGATGCCGTCAAGCAATGGAGATTCGAACCCGCTCAAACCGAGACGAAAGCGATCATCGCTCTGGAATTCTCGGATCAGTAACACGCACGCGGGCAGAGGTCCGCAATCCGAGAGTCAAGTTCAATAAGAGACCCTCCCACACCTACCGGGAGGGTTTTTAAATAGATCGCAGTTATGCTGCGCGGACGACGTTTGCCGACTGAGTCAATTCACGGTGAACGATAAGCCCGGCAAACTGCAGGGCACAACGGCTTAGAACTCACCCTCTGCACCCCCCTCCGCGTGCAGGCGCGCGTCATGGCATCCTTGAGAGTATTCCGCACCGGCCGCCTGCTGGAAAACTCATCCGACGTCGAGCCCTAGTACAGCCCCAGAACGCCAGTACTACAGCCTTGACCGTGCGTCTTGAGTAAGTCACGATAATCGTGAGCCAAGATGAAATGGGATGCGATGTTTTGAGTCGGAAATGGCGGATTTCAATTGACAACTGCGAATTGGAAACTACGATGATGGCGTAATACTTTTCACCTTCCGTCGGGCAAGTTTCCCCCAAGATCTCATGGTTAGGAGATATCATGCATCGTCGTCTTTACGTTCTAATAGCTGCATTTGTTTCATTGTTCTCCACAGTCCAGCTTTCAAGCCAATCCTCCTATAATTTCAGAACGCTCGTCAGGACCGGCGATCTGTCACCTGTCCCACACCGCTTGAGCGATATTCTTGAATTCTCGTTTAACGACAAGGGCCAGGTCGCATACGTTGGAGATGGCGGACTGTTTTTCCGCTCCGGGCAGAGAGTCGGGGTCCTCGCGGGATTCGGCGAACCCGCTCCGGGCGGGGGCAAATTCGCCTATGCGGACACGGTCGGGCTCAACTCCGCTGGTCAGATTGTGTTCAGAGGAGAAGTGACCTCCCCCAGCAAGTCCGGTTTGTTTTTGCATTTTCAGGGAAAAATTTCCGAGCTAATCGCAGATGGGACGGCTGCCACTAACGGCGTCTTGGTTACCGCCACGTCTCCCGTCATCAACGCTGCGGGCGATGTAGCCTTTCTCGATGGAACCACGGGCGGGCTGTACCTGTTTTCCAAAGGAATCATCAGTCCTATTGCTATTCCCGGAGCTTCGGCTCCCGGCGGTGGCACCTTCACATTCTTTAGTCAGCAGTCGATCAATCAATCAGACCAGGTCGTATTCGTAGGTTATCTCTCGAGTGGTGGCAGCGGCGTATATTTGGCCTCGGTTGGGACAATCAGCAAAATCATCGCTAGTGGCGATACTTTTCCTGACGGAGGTGTGTTTTCCTTTGCAGAAGGCCCATCGATCAACGACGCTGGCCAGATCGCGTTTGGCGGAATCAGTAACGGCTCTACGAATGATGGAGGTCTCTTCTTCTTATCGAGCGGCAACCTGAAGGTCGTTGTACCTATTTTGACTGTCCTTCCCAATGGAAGCTATCTTTCCTCGGCATTTGCAGCCTCTCTCAACGATGCCGGTCAGATTGCCTTCACAGCGTTCACAGAACCGAATGGCACCGGCACTTTTCTTTTTTCGGGCGGGACGGTGACCCAAGTCTCAGTGACTGGGGAGACATCTCCCGATGGGGATATTTTCGGACTGGGTGGGGAGCTAGGCGCTCAGATCAACAGTACCGGACAAATTCTCCTGCTGTCGTCAATGACTTACCACAACGATACGTTGTACCTTTTCTCGGCGGGTCAACTCACGCGCGTGGCAGGCCAGGGTGACACGGTGAATCACGAACCGCAGTTTGAATTTCCCTCCGTTCTCGCGATTGGGAACAAAGATACCGTCCTTCTTAGCGACTCAACTTTCCCTGGCGGAGTCGGATACTACATGGAATCTCCAAGTCGGACCGGATTGAACATGGGTTTGGTCGCAGATATCGGTACGACTTTGGGAGCGGGTGTAATCAATTATGCTCCCGTGACATGTATGAATCACCTCGGCCAGGTTGCTATGACTGTCGGAACGCTTGATGAGTACGCTGAAGTCTTGCTGAGCTCGGGAAACAGCCTGACAGTAATTGCTGGTGGCCCGAATAGTCAGTTCAACCCCACTCTCAACCCCGGCCAGCTAGCCATCAATAATCTCGGAGAGGTGGCCTTCTTCGGATACGAGGGGAGCCAGTCCGGTCTTTTTCTGAACTCAAATGGGCTGACGAATTTGCTGCTCAGTGCCTCGACCGCGGCTCCCGGCGGTGGCACCCTCGGCTACATGTGGAGCGTTTCACTGAACAATCAGGATCAAGCAGCATTCTTCGCTCAGCCCTCAGCGCCCAGCCAAAGCGGAATGTTTTCATACTTGCATGGGACGCTAACCGCATTGGCGCTGAACGGCTCCGCTGCTCCCGGTGGCGGAAGTTTCTTTCTGCCGTATTGGAATTCCCGCTTTGGACCAGTAAGTAACGACACTGGCAGCATTGCGTTCGGGATCTACATTGATTCTTACAGTGGAAGTGGCGTATTCCTCTATTCGAACAACACGCTGACGCGCATTGTGGGTCCGGGGGATCCCGCCCCGGGTGGTGGAAGCTTTCTGTCAGCCGATTCTCCGAGCATCAATGCCTCCGGCGAAGTCGCATTCTTCGGCCAAACAACCAACAACTTAGGTGTGTTCCTCTATAGCAATGGACAGATCACCCAAGTGGCAGCCAGTGGGGACCTTATCGGAACAGAGTCTCTCGGCTATATCGATCAACCCCAACTTAACGATAATGGCAATATCGCTTTCACTTCCAATCTGAGCAACGGCGTTACAGCAGCTTTCGTCGCGACGCGCAAGAGTGCTCGGGGCCCGGCGGGAAAGAGCACTGATCTCGCCGTGACCCATCCAATTGCACCTAATTCGCCCCATCCAAAAGCTGAAACTCAGTTATCAACGGGCCGTTGAATACCGGCAGAAGAAGTCCCGACGTCCATCGCACTAGAGATGGCGCCGAACATTGCTACTCCTCGATGAAAGGCTGAGCATTTTGGAATGCCTGTGAGCCGCTCTGCAGTTGCCCGCGGCGATCGGCAGCAACAAATCTTCACGCTATTTAGTTCGAGTAGCGGTCTCTCCGAGCTTGAGCTTCCGAGGTCCGAAGCCACAGGTCCGGCGCCCGATACTCCGCCAAACAAAAAAACCCTCCCGCTGGGACCGGGAGGGTTCTGGAATGGTTCGCAGTTATGCTGCGCGGACGACGTTTGCCGCCTGGAAGCCTTTGGGGCCCTTCAGCAAGTCAAACTCCACGGTCTCCCCCTCGTTCAGGGTCCGGTAGCCGTTTTCCTGGATCGCGGAAAAGTGCACGAATACATCTTCCCCCGTGGAGCGCTGGATGAATCCATATCCCTTCGCCCCGTTAAACCACTTCACTGTACCTTTCTCTCTCACGGCAACTGCTCCTTTCACAATCGCGAAAAATTGTTCTCCGGCATTCCCGATCGTCGCCCCGGTCGGCCGGAGCCCCCCTCAAAGAAGCCGGTAGAACGTTCGGTTGCGTCTACGATGTGCAGAAGGAAGTACTCCAAAAAAAGAAAAGACTCTTCAGTTCTCCACCGCGGTATCGCTTCCGCTGCGTGAACTTCCGGAGCCCGACAATTTGGCGCGTTTCCACCACACCCAAGCAACGTCAACCATCCACTGGTCTCACCACCGGACCACTTCCCGGCGATGAGCAACAGATAATAAGCACTATTAAAACGATTCGCAAGATAAATTAGAAAGGATTCGTAATATGACCTGCGGTCACCACCCACCGTTCCCGGATAACTTTAACGAGGATAAAGAAATAAGTCGGTAACTAGCGGCTGAACTTCGGTTTACGTCGATCCCCCTAGCCGATCACGGCCCTCTGGTACGATGGATCGTCGCTGTGGCCACCCCTCCCATTCCGACGCCTCCCAAGCCCGACGCTGTACGCCAGCGTACCGCGCTCCCCGCGCCCCGCCGTTCGCACGGCATGGTCCTTTCCACCGTGAAGTATCTGATGCGCACCGAGGTCCACACCTTCGCCTTCTCGGTCGCGGCCAATTCGATCCTGTCGTTCTTCCCCTTCGTCGTCCTGCTGATGACCGTGATCCGCCGCGTCATTCATTCGCGTGTCATGTACGACGTGGTTCTGGAACTGCTGCGAGACTACCTGCCCGCCGGGCAGGACTTCGTCATCCGCAATCTCAACTCCATGGTCAACTCCCGGCAGCGGGTGCAGGCGGTGTCGCTGATCATTCTGCTGGTGACTTCGTCGGGCGTGTTTCTTCCGCTCGAGGTTGCACTGAACCGCATCTGGCGATTCGAGAACAACCGCTCCTACCTGGGCAATCAAGTGATCTCGCTCGGCCTGGCTTTCGCCTGCGGCGTGCTGGCTCTGCTCTCGATTGCACTCACCGCGGGCCCGGTCGCGTTCATGGAATTCCTGCTGCGTGGGTACGGTACGGGATTCGTGCGCGTGGTGGGATTTCTGATGATGAAGGTCTTTGCTCTGGCCGCCAGCATCGCCATCTTCTTCCTGATCTACTGGCTGCTGCCCAATGGGAAAGTTCCGGCGCGGGCAGTGTTGCCCGCGGCCATCATCATGGGACTGCTTTCCGAGGCCCTGAAGTACGCCTACATCCTGGCGCTGCCGTGGCTGAACTTTCAGGAAGTCTACGGCCCATTCGCCCTCTCGGTGAGCATGATGTTCTGGGCCTTCCTCTCGGGCCTGCTGCTTCTGGCCGGCGCCAATCTTTCGGCGGAAGAGCATCTGCAACACGCTCTCTAGTTTCAGCGCGGAACCGGAATGCTCGAAAACGCAATTCCGCGTCTGCGATTGATGCGGCAGATCACGTTCTCCAAAACCTTTGGCAACAGATTGACTCCGTGGGAAGGCATCAGCGCATTCTTTTCCAGGTATTCCTCCGCTCCGGCCTCCAGCAGCTTTTGCCGGTTCTTGCCGGACAGACTGCTGAGCACCACCACTGGAATCTCGGCGGTTGCGCGCTCCCGCTTCAGATGCTGTAACACTTCCGGCCCACTCATCTTCGGCAGGATCATGTCGAGCAAGATCAGGTCGGGCTGCTGTTCTCGAGCCATTCGCAGTGCCGCTTCCCCATCCTCGGCGCAGATCACTTCATATCCCGTTTTGAGTAGGACAGATTCATTCTCCCGTCGGATTGGTTTGCTGTCCTCCACTAAGAGAATTTTCACGTTGCTCTCCCTCGTCGCTTCCATGTATATCGGCGGCGCATGAAGTGGCTTTAGAGAGTCATGATCAGGGGAACTTTCATCCTGAGCAAAAAATAAGGCCGCCGGCGATTGGCAGGCGGCCAGTTCAAAACGGCTGAGAGCAGACCCTACTTCTTTGGTTCGCCAATGGAGATCAACTCCACTTCAAAGATCAGAGTCTCGCCCGGGCCGATGTCCCCTCCGGCACCGCGGTCGCCGTACGCCATGTCGGGCGGGATGAACAACTGCCACTTCGATCCCACGGGCATCAACTGCAGGGCCTCGGTCCAACCCTTGATCACTCCCCCGACGGGGAACGATGCGGGCTGTCCGCGTTTGTAGGAGCTGTCGAATTCCTTGCCGTTGATGAGCGTCCCGCGATAGTTGCAGGTCACGGTGTCGCTCGGCGTGGGCTTGGGACCGGTGCCTGCGGTCAGGATCTTGTATTGCATCCCGCTCGGCAGGGTGACGATTCCGTCTTTACCCTTGTTGGCGGCCAGAAAAGCCTCGCCCTCTTTGCGGGACGCGGCGCCTGTTTCGTGTGCCTTGGCTTCCTGCTTCCCGCGGACTTCGGTCTGCAACTGCGTGAGTGCAGCCTTGACCTCGTCCTCGGTCAGCAGCATTTTGCTGCCGGCCAGGGCGTCCTTTAAACCGCGCGCGGTGAGGGCCGGATCGACGGCTGCACCAACCCCTTGCTTGCGAAGGTCGCCGCCGATCTTCATTCCCAAGGCGTAGCTGGCTTTCTCTTTTTTTGTCTTGAGCGTCACGGCGGTTGCGCCTTTCGTGGTGGCGGGAGCTTTCTTGGCTGCAGTGGCCGACGGCGTCTTGGCTGGAGCGGCGGGTTGAGCAGGTTGAGTAGTCGTCGCTGCCGGAGTCTGCTGCGCCGGGGCATTGCCCAGCAGCATCATCCCGGCGGCTAATAGTTGGGACATCATCACGAGCGATTTATGCATATCCCTGTATTGTCCCATTGAGCGCGAGAGATGAGCAAACCATCTGAGCCGAGTTCTCTCCGCTGGGGACATGGAGAGTACCCGGCTTCTAGTTCCGTCGTTCGTGATCGAGTCCGGAGTGGGGACTTTGACTGGCAGATGTCTCTCCATATTTTTTTCTGTCTATTCTCTAAAGTATTCATTCTTAAGCAGTTGTGGGCTATTGATCGAGTGGGATCTGGGTAAAATCTTGAGCCGCAAGGACTTACGGCTAAAATATTCCAGAATAAGGGGTTAGCTTGAGAGTGAGAGCCGCTCAGGGGGGCAGAGGTTGAAAAATTGTTGGGAGAACTCTCGCGCATGTAGCGAGTTTGCTCTTGCTGAAATCCTCGGTCAAGGTTGTTCGTCACAGGAACGGGGATTATTGTTGTGGAGGACTGTGGAAAACGAATATGAGAGGCACAGCCAGGAACGCTACATGCGTGCAGCATTCCGACTGTCCGCCGGATTTCTTCCCGAAGGTTCAAACCCCCATCGTGCCTAGAGTTCGTGTTGCCCATCCGTCGAACACCGCGACGAATGGGGCAGCCCTTTGTTGTGCTGGCGCAAAGGTGGGCCAGGTCCCCGGCGGACCCGCTCCAGAACTTGGAGAAACAAATCGCGATTCCAGGAGCTGCCGAGCAGGGGGCGGCGCTGGTAACAGCTCGTGGTGATGAAGTGCAGGTATCCCAGCGCTGTAGTAGCGATGGAGTCGGTGGGGCCCTCAAGATCCGTAACCTAGAGTCCCGATCCGTGTATGGGACGAGTGGCAAGCCCCCGGTCACAGAACTCGTGTGCATCTTTTTTGTGCTTTCGTGTTGGTCAACTTGTCCCCGATGTGGGCTAACCCACATCTAGATCAGTGTTTACGTTTGTCAATGTTTGGCAGGTGGAATGCTCATCTGGTATTGATTGGCGGGCTCCAAGCGTATGGTCAGGTGCTGTTTTTGGGACAAAGGAGATTCTGGCTTACCCTTCAATATTTTGAGTTTCAACGGAACCCGTCACAGCACCACCCGACATAGCCTATCGACACGATCCTCTGCACTCACCAGGTATTAGCGGCGCCGCGGCTATCGGAGTGGGAGAAAACGGACTGCAAATCAGTTGGAAAGGTTGACTGCGGTGCTCAGACCCTTATTTGGTAGCTTGCTGTTTCTATCGACGATGGCGGCCTGCCAGAGTGCAATGCATTCTCGTAGTCCTTCATATGATTCCACTCCGCCCCCGACCCCTATCTTGAGCAGTTTCGGCCAAAGCCCAGCAACAGCATGGTTGGCGGGCGGCATTCTTCCAGTAATCCGACTGAGCCTCAGTGGCTGCGCTCAGGAAAACAACCTTGGCGCGCAGCCGAGCCAGCCTGCGTCCTGCGTGGCGGAGACAACAAACCTCCCTGAAGCGCCAAGTGCTTTTCAAGGTGGTCCCAGTAGCTTCGACGCTACACGTGACGAGGACGGAACGCGCATAGTGCCAAGTACAGGGGCCGTGGAGCAAGACCGCAACAGAAGTGGGCGTACGCTGGACCGCAAATTCATTCTGCTTCACGCACTCAGTGCCGTGGCTCTTGTCGCGGATCTTGAGACGACCGCTCACAGCTTTCAGGGACAGGCCAAAGTCACTGAGCTTAACCCGTTGTTCGGCGCACACCCCACCCGAGCTCGGCTCTATGGCATCGCGGTACCCTTAAATGTTTTGTCTTTTTATGTGAGCTATCGTTATAAGAAAAACGAGCCTGGCAGGAGCCTTTGGAAACTAGCTCCTGGACTGTCCATCGCTGCTCACACGGCCGCTGCCATTAACAACCTAATCGCGACACATCGATAGACATTGGTTTAGATTCGTCAAGTCTTCCGTTCTAGCCCTCTGTATCGGTTTCTGTCGGAGTCAATGTGTGGGAGGACTGTTCTGTTCTAGGGTTACGCTGTGCAGAACGGTTGGAGCCGGTCAAGCATGGCCTAGCCTCGTCCATCTCCGCCAACTACGATTGTCGTCTGAGTGTGGGAGAGTGCGCGATGACCTGACTCCTCGGGCTGTAAAGCAAGTGCCCTTCTGCCTGGCGAGGTCTAAGGGACTTTGGGTGCAATGGCTGGCGACCAAAAAAACGAAGATGATTGTGCCACGTTCGCGTTGCTAAGGCCGTGCCAGATTTAGGGAGAACCGCACGGAACGTCCGGGCAGCGCGGCGAGGGGCTGTCCGAACAGAGGCGATCCGAAAATCGTTCCCATGGTGAGGTAGTTCTTGTTGTCCAGAAGGTTCTCAACTTGAAGACCGCCGTCGAAAGACACTCTCCGCGTGGATTCTGAGGAGAATCTTGGCACTGAAAACCTGCGGTGTGCATACAGCGTCAAAGAACGGAAGGCGGGGCCATCTTCGCTGTTCCGGGTCCTTCCGGCGCGGTCGGTATACAGCCCGTTTCCTTCTGGGTCTAATCCGCTGGTGATATTCAGCGGTACGGCACTGCGTAAGACTTCCATTAACGTGACCGACGTGCCCTTCATCCTGAACTGTCCGATGAGTGTGACGTTATGCGGCGCAACATTGCTGGCGGGGGCCCATTCATTCCGAAGATTGTTCTGTCGCGCCGGAAACGAAAACGGTCCATCCGAGTCGTCACGCGCGTGCATCCACTCGTAATGAGCGCTAAAGTTTTGACCCTTTATCTCATACTGTCCGCGGAAGTGTAGCTGATGCTGACGGCTAGTGCGGTTCGATTCCAAGATGTCAGTCCATCCCGCAGGCACGCTCAAGCGCTGCGAACCCAGCAGGTGAGTGCCGACAATCCAGGTATATTCCACGCCCGGCGTGAAATGCTTATAGGGATGCTCGACGGAAGCCTTGGAGATCCACTCACGGGGAGGAGTTAGGTTGGGCTCGGTCTGTGACACAATCGTTGGAAGATTTAGTGCGGGCACGCCTTCTTGGACCGCGGACAACGAAACATCCGTGGCCAAATACTGCTGTAGGTGGTGGCCGTCATTCTCGACTACGTTGAGAAAAACCCAGTTCGGCCAATTTTGTACGAACATACCGGTTCCCGCTCGGAAGCGAAAACCATGTAGTCCAGCAACGGATGAGAGGCGAGGGGAATACTGGACTCCGCCGTTGGTTTGGTAGTCTGCTCGAAAACCGCCGCGGACAGATGCATTTGTCGAGCGCAGCAGTTCGCTTTCCACAAATGGCGCAGCGTTGTAGGACACGTAGTGCGCGTGGCCTTGCCCTTGTGTAAGGAACCAGGTGCCCGTACCAGCGCCAGTGGTCGCGCTCAACGTGTACTGGTCCACATTGTCGAACTCAATCCGGCCAGAGGCATTCGGAATCTCCGACTTTCCATCTCCATTTCTTGAACTCGTCATGCCGAAAGTGAGTACGTGCCCGTGGAGTTCTTCGGTTAGAACGTTTTTTAAGGTCCAGCGCGTGCTGTCGGCGGTTTGGTGAGAGATGTCTGCTCCGCCAGCCACGAATGCGCCCAAGACACTCACGCCTAAACTGCCGCTGTTGGCCCTTAAGGCTGTATCTGACCAATTGGTAATTAAGCCGCCGCGATATACGGAGTGCAGCCCCGTCCTTGTGACGGTTGCTCGGAATTCGTGGGAAGCAAGATCCTCGCTCATTCCGGCATCTGGCAAGGTCAAACCAGAAACGCCCATATTGGAACGGGTCAGTCCTGACAGGGACAGCGAAGCATTCGCGTGTAGGGTATCGTTTCTCGCATAGTAAGCTCCCAGGGTGACGGAATGATGGAAAGCTGTAGTTGGTGCAGAGGCGACCCCTGCCATCGGATATCCTGGAATGGAGGGAACAACCGCTTCAATCGGCTCCTCACTTCTCTGATAGTTGAAATCTCCATTGGCGGTGAAAGCGAGGGGTAGGTTCGGGACCGGGCCAGTGATCATGCCTCTGCCCGTCTCCGAGGTTGAATTCAGATGTGAATTCAAGGCATTAGGCGTTCCCGGCCCGAACGAGAAACCGCCAACATCGAGCTTAAACTTTCGCTCAGTATCCTTGGTAAGAATATCGATGTGGGTACTGGTGCCGTCGGAATACTCTGCCGAGAAGGGATCCGCATTAATCGTAATTCTGTCGATTGTGCCCGCCGGCGGCAAGGTATCTGTGGGCAAGCCGTCCACGTAAATGTGATCTGAGCCGGACTGGACTCCCGCCATTCGCTTGGCATATGCGACCAAGTCGATGGTACTGTCCGAAATGTCTTTAAGGTCGCTGGCGGAGAGAGAGACGGAAGCGAGCGGGGACGAAGACAGGATGTCGGTGGGTACAGATACCGTCTGCTTGATCTCAGCCAGACGGAGTTGCAACGCCAACACACGGTCTCCGCCCACGGTCCACTCCTGACGAGCAAACCCTGAAGATGCAGCTGTGACGCTGCAATCGCCAGGAAAGGCCTTACGGGTGAAGGTGAAGTGTCCTTGGTGGTCGGTCTGCCGAGTCTCAGTTTTCCCCTGGCAATGCAGGGAAACAGTAGCGCCTGCCACCAGGCGTTGCTGGGGGTCCAGGACGGTCCCGGTGAGAGTTTCTGCCGGACTACTGCCGGCAAGAACTAACAGCGCAAAAACCGCACTGAACCCCCGGCGTCTCAAGGACCCCGAAACCGCCGGGGTCCTGTTGGTCATTGGCAACTACCCGTACCGGCGTTAAATCCTGAATAGCCCTCGCACTTGCAGTATGCATCTTGCGCTTTCAAGTCCGCAGGGCAATTCGGGCTTTGAGGTATCGAAGAACAGTCGTTAAACAGGTTCGCGGGAGGGGTTCCGCAACTTCCACCACTACTGCTGCTGCTGCTCCTCATTGCCACCGCGCCGACCACCACTGCGGCAGCCCCACCAGCCGCCACCGCCCCAATCACTTTAGCGTGAGAGGCCTTATTGGCTGCAGCGTCCCCTGCGAGATTTATTTCCTGGCAGGACGAGTGGCCTCCCGTAGTCACCGCACAAACGCTAAATGGCTTCGGTCCGAAGGCTGAGCGACGACCACTGGGTGTACCGTACAGCAGACCGTTCGCTCCGAGCCACATTCCGATGGGCTGGAAACCAGTGCCCCTGCCCAGTTCAAAATGCACCGGAGCGTCGGTTCCCGAAACCGTAGTCGGCTCGTTGCCAACAACGTTGCATTCCCCTTGGGCGGTGTCCTTGCCGAACATCTCCCAGTTCGTCTGGTTTCCGTTAGGCAGATTCACCGGCTTGCCATGGCACAAATCGAAAGCATATGCCTGGCCCCGTACTATCGGCGGAGGTTTAACTGCGAATTTAAAGTTGGAAGGCGCCTCCATAGCAGGAGCAGCGGTTGTCTGTGCGACTGCGGTTGAAGTGATTGCTGAGATCCCAACGATAAGCGCCAGAATTGCGATCGCTGTTCTTGTCACGCACGCTCCAACCAACAGCACAATGCTTGGCCAAACATTTGCGACTTTTCTCTTCGGCATTTAGATGTATTCTCCATTCTGATGACGAGTTGCTCCCTGCTCTTGTTGACACAGACTCAGTAATGGTGGAGATCGCCCGAATCGGTGGGCAAGCATGTGGAGCGATCACAGTATAGGTTCATGGCCCGTGGTACAGGCCTATGCGTGGACCCGAAGTAACGTTACGTCCGGCAAGGGCCTACCGATTGGTTGCTGCTCTGACACAGCAATCAACACGCCGCGAATGGGGGGCTGGCGGCCTGCCCCCTGCTAACTCACTGCGTACAGTGAAGTGAGATGACCACCCCACGACCGCAACTCTAACTCCGTCGCAAGACATGGGAGCCCCAGTGTCAACTCCCCCAAAAAACCATTTCTTCACAGCTTCCTGTCCCCAGGTTTCCCCGGCCTCCTCCTAGCATCCGCGTAAGGAGCGGAATTTATGGGAATGTCGGCGGCAATTGTTGTTCCCTCCCCTGGGGAGCTCTCAATTGAAAAAGATCCTCCCAGCAACCTTGCTCTTTCTCGCATGCTAACCAAACCCAATCCCGCTTCTTTGGACGGTTGAGAGGGATCAAACCCGACGCCTCGATCTGAGATCTGCAGATGTATGCGTTCCTCGACGCGTGCCAGACATATCTCCGCCTCTTTTACGTCTGCGTGCCTCCAAATGTTGTACAGGGCCTCCTGAGCAATTCGGTAGATCCCGAGTTGTGTCTTGGCGGACAGGTCCTCGAACTGACCTTGGGCCTGGACCGTTGCACTGACTTTGGTCAGTAACTCGAACTCGGTGCAGTAAGATTCCAGTGCGGATACAAGCCCCGAGTGTTCGATGATCGCCGGATGCAACTCATGCGATAGATGGCGGATGCCTTCACCGATTGTCAACAATTTGTGATAAGCCCGCTCGGCCTGATCACGAGCTTCGCGCTGGTCTGCCGGAATCTGCCGCCTGATATTGCTGAGTGCGATGCCAAGGCCCGCAATTTGCTGGCTGAGGTCGTCGTGTAGCTCGCGGGCAATCCGGGTTCGTTCCTCTTCTTGTGCGGTGATCAGCCGCTCGCTCAGACGAACAATCTCCGCTTCGGCGCGGGTGCGCTCGGCTAATTCCCTCGTCAATTGATCGTGAGCGACCCTCAGGTTCAGCTCCGCGCGCTTGCGGTCGCTGATGTCTTCCACCACACCAACCGAATACTTTGCTGGCGTGCCGTCTCTGTTTTTAACCTGGGAGACGGTCAACTGCCCCCACATCAATTCACCATTTTTCCTGATATAGCGTTTCTCAATCTCGTACTTGTCGCGTTTTCCAGCTACCAGTTCGCTGTATAGCTTCCAGTCGAGGTCTATGTCATCAGGGTGGGTAAATTCGGTGAACGCCATATTGCCCAGTTCACTCTCGGTATAGCCGAGCATCTTCTGGAGAGCCGGATTGCATTTGACAGGGTGTCCTTCCCCGTCGACCAGTGCCGCACCGAGTCCTGCATTCTCGAAAATCGTTCGAAAACGCTCTTCGCTTTCGCGCAACAACTCCTCGGAGCGCTTGCGTTCGGTGATGTCTTCGATCATACCAACCGTATATTCTGCTGGTGTGCCATCTCTGTTCCTAATCAGTGAAACAGTCAGATGCCCCCACATCAATTCACCATTTTTCCTGATATAGCGTTTCTCAATCTCGTACTTGTCGCGTTTTCCAGCTACCAGTTCGCTGTATAGCTTCCAGTCGAGGTCTATGTCATCAGGGTGGGTAAATTCGGTGAACGCCATATTGCCCAGTTCACTCTCGGTATAGCCGAGCATCTTCTGGACAGAGGGGTTGCATTTAATAGGGTGTCCGTGTCGGTCTACGAGCGATGTACCGAGTCCTGCATTTTCGAAAATCGTGCGAAATCGTTCTTCACTTTCTTGCCGCGCCGCTTCCGCCAGCTTCCGGCTCGTGATGTCAATCATCACTCCAGTAAGCTGCGTGGGACCGCCCGGTGCCGTCTGGACGCCGACCACATCGTGTAGCCACACTGTCCGGCCGTCTGCGGCGATCATGCGGTATTCGAATTCGTGGTCCCGCCCTTCTTCTGTAGCCTGCATGCAGAATTTGGTGCACCACTCAATGTCTTCGGGATGGAGGTGCCGGGCCCAGAACCCAGGCGCAAGCCACTCTTCCGGTGCGTAGCCGAGCATCCGCTTCGCCTGCGGACTGACAAACGAGAACTGAAAAGTTCTGGCGTCCGCTTCCCATACAATGCAATCCAGAGAGTTGACGAGCCGGGAATACAGTTGCGCTCCACGCCGCACTTCCTCCTCTGCCAGCTTCCGCTCCGTGGTGTCGCGGGTGATACTATCCACGCCTCCCGAGTCCACGCTCCGCAAGACTGGCGTAGGCCCAACGCGTTCAGGCGGACGCGCTTGATTTCCTTCAGTGCTCTGTCGTCTAGGTCTTGGTGTCATGCCCCATCTCCTTCGCTCGTCGGCAGGAGTCGATGCCTATGAAACGAGTTTGAGTCGCATGGCGAACTGGATCAGGCCCGCGGTGCTGTCCACGCCCAGGCGTTCCATCATGGCGTATTTGTGTGTCTCCGCTGTGCGCTGGGAAATGTTCATGATCGACGCGATATCCTTCATAGTTCGCCCCTCTGCAATTAGCTGGAGGACTTCACGCTGGCGTGGCGTCAGTTGAGACTGCCCAGCGGCAGGATGGCGTCTAGCCTCTAACAGGACACTGATCAAATCCTTTGAAATCAGGGAAGAGAGGTGGACTCTGCCTTGTAACACCTCGTCGATCGCCCTGACCAACTCCTCTCCGGACGACATCTTCAGAATGTAGGCAGAAGCGCCAGCACGGAATGCCTGCACGGCCAACTGAGGGTCGCCGTGCATGGTGAGCACGACCACCTTGGTCTTCGGCAAGGTCATCTTTATCTTACGAACGGCATCAAGGCCGTTCAGCAGAGGCATGGAGATGTCGGTGACGATGACGTCAGGCCGCAAACGATCCGCCGCAGCAAGCAGCGCACGTCCATCATGAACCGTTCCTACCAGCTTGAACCGATCCTTGAGAAGCCCCTCCAAACCCTCGGCAACGATGGCGTGGTCTTCGGCAAGAAGCACAGTGGTCAGGGCCATCACAGCACATCCTATTCGCGGCCTTTTCACCGGAGTATTGACGACAATCATACGCTCTTCCCGCCAGTGGACGGGCCAGTTTGCCGCGAGACGAATACTGCCCCCTGCAGCGCTGCCTCGATGGCGGATATGAGGTCTTCTCCGGCAGCCGCCTTGAGAACGTAGCCCAGAATACCGGCGTCCAGCGCGCTCTTGACCAGGCGCGAATCGTCGTACATCGTCAGCAGAACCACGGCCTTGCAAGTCTTCTGCTGCAGGATGGCACGTGCAGCGTCGATTCCGCTGAGCCCTGCCATGCGAAGGTCGGTGACCACCACGTCCGGCTCCAGAGCCTCGGCCATCTTGACCAGAGTTAAGCCGTCGCTGGCCGTCCCGACCACTTCGAACTGGGTAGCCACCAACTGTTGAATTTCTCTCAACAATTCCGGATGGTCGTCCGCCAGCAACAAACGCCTCTTCGACCGCGGCACGGTGACGTTCTCCGACTGTGAATCTGTGTCCCGCACGGATCAGACACCCATGCTCCGGCGCTCGTGAATCCGTAATTATACGGAGACCATGGCGAGCGGATTCGCCTGGAAAGGCCACTACGACCAACGATGCCAATCAATCGTATGCAACAAGCTGAGGATTAGGGGTCAGGAGCTGACCCCGGTAATAATACGGATGCCAAATCCGAAAAAACCCGGATGTTGCGACTCTCTCAGGCCGGTTACTCTGATGGGGAGCTTTGCTGCCGGAACTGTGTCGGCAGGCCCGAAAGCTCAGGAGGTCGTGAAGAGAACGCCTGACCCAGAGGCAGCGGGAAGTGCCGCAGTTGTTGGCCGAAAGCAGGCCGCCTGTTGAGTCTACCCAATAACAATGTCAGTGTCGGGCCTTTCCGGCAGCAACATCGGTGCCGTCCGGACTCTCCTCGGCGTTGAGTACGTTCTGCGCTTTGTGCAGCCACGACAAGAGGGGGAGGAGTAGTCATAGTGACAGGGCCTTCGAAAGATGACCCCGCGTTGGAACGCCAAGGCGCGGATGACGCGCTTCGTGATTCTGAGGCTAGATACCGTCGACTGTTCGAAACAGCCCAGGATGGGATACTGATTCTCGATGCGCACTCGGGCCTGATAACTGACGTTAACCCTTTCTTGATTCGTTTATTGGACTATGCCCGAGAAGAGTTCATTGGCAAGACTCTTTGGGACATCGGTCCGTGCAAGCAGATTCAAGAATCGCAGGCAGCTTTTCGAGAACTGCAGGACAAGGAGTACATCCGATATGAGAATCTGCCACTTGAGACAAGGAGTGGGCGGCGCGTCAACGTCGAGTTCGTCAGCAACGTCTACGGTGTAAATGGCAAGCGTGTAATTCAGTGCAATATTCGTGACATTAGTGCGCGCAAGCTGGCCGAAGCAACGCTGCGGGAATACGAGAGAGTGGTGGAGGGCTTGGAGGAGATGATCCTGGTGGTAGACCGAGAATACCGCTACGTGATCGCCAATCGCGCGTTTCTGAACTTTCGCGGCATGTCTCTCGAGCAAGTCATCGGGCAGTCCGCCGCCGAGGTGGTCGGTCAAGAGGTTTTTGCGACCCAGGTCAAAGAGAAGATGGACGAATGCTTCCTTGGCAATGTGGTGCAATACGAAATGACCTACAACTTTCCGAACTTGGGTAAGAAAGACTTGTCAGTGTCGTACTTCCCCATCGAGGGTCCTGCCGGTGTCGATCGAATCGCCTGCGTGTTGCGGGACATCACGGAGCGGAGGGTGTCGGAGGA
>OBLW0100000149.1_pt1 | contig 55987 bp, 47 predicted proteins | sample 1520161 | NCBI WGS metagenome assembly OBLW01 (sample SAMEA3539309, study PRJEB22396) | soil metagenome | biome: tundra; feature: field; material: soil | place: USA | collected 2010-05 | depth 0.15 m
TCATCGACTCACGGACGACTTGCGCGGCGTAGGAAATTGAAATCAGGTCAAGATCCTCGCTGAGGGCACTGACGAGGATTGGCTTCCAGAAACGTTCGATGGCGTTTTCGGTTTGCCCATGCTCGTGGCACCAATCCAGAAATGATTCGCCGGTGTCGGGTTGGACGGTGAGAGCGAGTGCGGCGATGGCTCGCGAGATTACGAGCTTGTCTTTTGCGTTTAGAAACGGAAATCTCAGAAATGACGGGGCAGTATGTAGAGGTGCGGGCAGCGGGGAGGCGTTCATCACGCTGGTGCGGCCGCCGGGCTCGACAAAAGTCATCACCTCATACCAGCGGATCTTGTCTTCCACGCCGATGCGGCGATAGAACTCGACCAGGTTTGTACAGACGCGAAAAAGGACGTGCTGGCAGTTGTCGACGACTTCGCCGGTTCCGGGATGCTCGTAGGAAGATGCGCGTCCGCCGAGATAAGGCCGGCGCTCAAAGAGAGAGACGCGAAAGCCGGAATCGGCGAGAGCGCAGGCGGCGGCGAGTCCAGCCAGACCACCGCCGGCTATGGCCACTGACAATTCAGTTGAGTTCTGGCTCATCGAAAGGATGGTTTCGTGTCCAGTATCAGGTGATGCGTTGCAGGAAACCTTTCCCGAGGATACGCAGTTTTTCGCTCACCGTGAGACTGATCTTGCCGCTGAAGACGTCGTATTGGCGCTCGGCGATTTTTTCCAGCAGCTTACGATAGATGTTTACCAGCACATAGAGCGCGGGCTGGCTGTCTTCTGAAATGTAAGGGATGAGTTGCTCGCCGGCCTGGTAACCTTCGCGGGCACGATCAGCTTCAAGCGCAAGCAAAGGGCGAAAGCGGGAGGCGTCGGGGGCGGCGAGTAAGTCGGCGGCGGAGAGGCCGAACTGCGTCAGATCCTCTTCGGGAAGATAGACGCGGCCCATCGCGGCGTCTTCTTTGACATCGCGAATAATGTTGGTGAGTTGAAAGGCGAGGCCGCAGTGCTCGGCGAGGGGCTCGGCTGCGGGGTCGCGATATCCGAAGATGTGGATGCAGACAAGACCTACGACTGAGGCAACGCGATAGCAGTAAAGCTTGAGATCTTCGAAGGTTTTGTACTGAACGGTGAGCCGCGGAGTTGCGGAATTCGCGGAAACTGACATTCCTTGCGTCTCGGCCGAAGGGGCGACGACATCCATCGCCGTGCCCATGGCGAGTTCGTCGAGCAGGCCGGCGGGGATGATATAGCTGCGCTGGGCGTCGTTCAGAGCGAGCAAAATGGGATCGTCGCTGGGCTGGCCTTGTTGAACGCGATGCAGGGCGTCGAGCCAATTGTCTAGCTTTTGGTGGCGCTCCTCGAAGCTGAGGGTGGGATCATCGGCGATGTCATCGCAGCGGCGCATGAAGGCGTAGACGGCGCAGAGAGCCTGTCGCTTGCGCTTGGGAAGCACTAGAAATGCGTAGTAAAAATTCTTGGCGTTAGCGCGCGTGATGCCGCGGCAAACGGAATACGCCATGGTGAGCTGGGCAGGAGCGGGACTCCACGGAATCAGGACGGGCTGGGTTCCGGCACTCATAATGTTCCCAACAACTTTCCCATCGCGGCGCGCGCCACCAGAGCGAGTTTACGCGCTTTGGAGATCACAGGGCGGCGCCCCAGGACGGCGAAGCGTTGGCGCTCGATGGCGTTCAGAATTTCTTGCCCGCCTCGGCTGAAGAGTTCGAGATCGACGGCTAATTGCGCGTCTACTTTTTTTATCAGCGGGAGGCCGTGGTCAAACCATTCGCGTGCGCGCTCGACTTCAAATTCCATCATCTCGCAGAAAGCAGGAGTGTTGCAGCTCTGCGCCAGATCGTTCTCGGTGACCGAATAGCGGCGCAGGTCCTCGAGCGGCAAATAGATTCTGCCTTTGCTGTAGTCGACTGTGACGTCCTGCCAGAAATTCGCCAATTGCAGAGCCGTGCAGGTGTAATCGGAAAGTTGCTGGCGCTCGGCATCGTGATATCCGCAGAGGTAGAGGACGAGATGGCCTACGGGATTCGCCGAATAGCGGCAGTAGGCGAGTACATGGTCGAAGGTTTCGAAGCGGATGACGGTCTGGTCCTGGCGGAAGGCGATGAGAAGATCGGAAAATTCGTGTTTGGGAATGTTGAATTTTCTAACCGTCTCGGCGAGAGCGACGAAAACGGGGTGACGCGGACTGCCCTGATAGCAGGCATCGAGTTCGGCCTGCCATTCATCGAGCAAGGCGAGCGACGCAGCTGGATCTCCCACTTCGTCGCCGAGGTCGTCGGAGATCCGGCAATAGGCGTAGACGTTGAGGAAATCTTGGCGGAGGTTCTTGGGGAGGAACCAGGTGGCAACGGAAAAATTTTCGTAATGAGAGCGAGCAAGTTCGCGGCAGTATTCTCGCGCCTTTTGGAGCGAGGGAGCGGAGGCGGGGATGGTGTATGCAACGGGCAGGCGGCTCCACGCTTGCGTCGGCGTGAGCCCGGTAGCCCTACGAGGGTCAGTTGTAATCGTTGAAGTCATTCATTATCCGTTGCGTTGCAGGCGCACCAGACTCCGCATTGGTGCCGTCCCTGCGGGACTGATTCCACTTTTTGGGAGCTTACCCCACGACTTATGTCCTGGGCTATTATCTGCCGCGTCACCCGGGCTGGCCGCCGCCCGTTGTCCCAAACCCACTCAAGAAAATGCGGCTCTAATGACCTGGGATGATGGCGGTCTTGATGTCGCCTCCGCGGTTCAACATGTGGCGCAGCACTTTTTGCAAGCTGGAGAGCGGGGCTTCGCCGGTGATGTAGTCCGTGGGGCGAATCTTCTTGGCCGCAATCAGACCGAAGGCGCGGCGCACGGTTTCGGGCGTGTGATGGAACGTGGCCTTGAGCGTGATCTCGGAATAGTGCAGACGGTTGGTATCGAGTTGCACCTTGGATCCGCTGGCGCATCCGCCGAAAAAGTTTACGGTGCCGCCTTTACGAACCATTTCGACGGCCCACTCCCAGGCTTCGGGGCGCCCTACGGCCTCAATGACCACATCACAGCCACGCTTTTGCGGAGTAAGCGCCCGCACCGCTTCGATAATATTCGGGGCTTTTGTGGTCTGAACAATCTCGTGCGCGCCCATCTGCTTGGCGGCGACGACCTGCTCGTCGCGCTTGACGACGGCAATCACGTTGCACCCGATGGCACGAGCTACTTGAACGAACATCAATCCGATGGGGCCGCCACCGATGATGGTGACGGTGTCGCCGATTTCCACTCCAGTTTCGTGGAGCCCGCGGAGCACGCAGGCCAGCGGCTCAGTCATGGCCGCGTCTTCAAAGCTGACGTTGGGCGGAATGACGAGCATGTTGGCTTCGACAATGCGGCGCGGTACGCGGATGTATTCGGCGTAAGCTCCGTTGTTGAAGAGCAGGTCTTCGCAGAGATTTTCCTGATGCTTGGAGCAGTAGAAACACATCTGGCACGGCGCGGAATTCAGCGCGACAACCTTCATGCCCTTCTTGAAGCTGTGGACGCCCTCGCCGACTTCTTCAATGACTCCTGCCAACTCGTGGCCGAAAAGCGCAGGAGGGACGATCATGCGGGCGTGGTAGCCGCGCTGATACACCTTCAGGTCGGTGCCGCAGGTGAGCGCGACCTGAACTTTGACGAGCACCTCGCCCTTTTCGACGCGAGGGATAGGCACTCTTTCAATCTTGAGATCTTCTTTGCCGTACAAGACGGCGGCGGTCATTTTTCCATTCACTGCTGGTTTCCTTCCCAGGACGTTTCTTTCCAGTTAGTCTTTCCAACTAGTCCCAGGCTGAATCACGATTTTCATCGATGCAGGCTGCGGATGAGCCGCGAGATCCAACGCTCGCGCACTCTCCTGCAGCGGGAACCGGTGGCTGATCAAGCGTTCCAAGTCCATTTCCCGGTTCATCACGAACTGAACTGAATCCCCCTGTAAATCTACAGAAGCACTATAAGAGCCGATAAGTGTCTTTTCGTCCACGCAAACCGCGGCAGGATCTACAATCACCTCGCCGCGTTGAGTTTGCGCGAATAATAATACCCGTCCGCCGGGACGGGCGGCATCCATAGCCGGACGAATCAAACTGTTACTCGCCACAGCTAACATTACAGCGTCGGCGCCCCGCCCTTCAGTCTGCTGGCGCACATACTGCGCGGCGTCCTGGTGCGAGGCCTCGACTGCCAGTTCAAATCCTAGGCTTTTAGATATTCTAAGCCTCTCCGGATACAAATCGGAAGTGATAACGGTAACCCCCGCCTGGCGAGCCAGAACACTTAATATGATGCCAATTGGACCCTGCCCGATGGACAGCACGGTTTCGCCCGGCTGCAGGCGCAGGGCCTGAATCCCTTTCATGCAGGTATTCACCGGTTCGACAAAACAGGCTTGCTCGAAGGAGACTCCGTCAGGGATTTTTACGGTTCCCTGCTCCACAATCCAGTCCATGACGCGGACATATTCGGCAAATCCCCCGCCGGAGGGCTCAAAGCCGGCTGTGCATCCGACCTTTTTGTAGGTGGCGCACTGGGCGAAGGTCTGGTGGCGGCAGTAATAACACTGGCGGCACGGGATGTGGTGGAAGACTACGACGCGATCTCCCGCTGCAAACTGGGAGACGCCGGCGCCGACGGCTGCCACCACGCCGGAGGTTTCATGGCCGAAAATGCGTGGGGCGGAATGCGAGCCGGTGGCAATTTTTTTCAGGTCCGTGCCACAGACGCCGCAGGTGTGCACTCGCACGAGCAACTCCCCCGCGCCGATCTGTGGAACCGGAACAGTTTCCAGGCGGACGTCACTTACGCCGCGGTAAACCGCCGCTAGCATGGTGGGGGGGATCGAATGCGTCTGATCGTCTATTGCAGTTTGTCCGGCAATTGCCATCGGTTTCGCTAAAACAAATCCAGTTCCCAGATGGAAGAGTTCTTTATCTGAAATTCGCGTTCTATTCGCTTCAACAGCAGTGTATGTCAACCGCCCTATTTCTGAGCGCCTGCGGTGGTTCTCGGATCAGCATTGGTCAACTCCACCGACGCGGTCATTGAGTCTAAGTAGGGCGAATCCGGTGGCGTGAAGTGATATGCCGTGACTTGAACCACCACATAGAAACTGTCGACTTTAATGATGCGCCGGACGTTGACCGGCACACTGGCAAAGCTCGTGGGCTCCAGCCGCCACAAAGCGTTTCTTGGATCCGGCGAAGGCTCCTGCGTGGTGAGGAGAATGTTGTCATAAATAGTATGATGCAGGTCCGCTAATTTTACTTGCCAGGAGGTGATTTCGGTATCGCCCTCTGGTCCCCGGGGGACGATCGAGAACAGATAGTGGTCGGCGCCGCGCGAGTCTTTGATCCGCTCCTGGTAGCTGGAATCTTTGGGCGTCAGTTTGACTTCGAATCGTTCTTCGATGATGCGGGTTGAACCCTGGCGAAAGCTTTCCGCATAGATGGGAGTAGGGGGCGACTGCGCGGAGAGCCGAACCCCCGCGCACAGAACCATCGGAATCAGAAGTCGGAGCTTCATTTCCTTCCTCCGGTATGCACAGGGTCCGCTACGGCAGGTGCGCCTGGAGCGGGCGTCGGAACTACATCTCTTGCCAGCTCATTTCGGCAACGCTCAAGGTGCGAGCTCAGGGCTTGCGCCGCCTTCCGGCTGTTGCTGGCGAGCGCGACGAGGGGCTTCCACAGCCAAGGGCGAAACGCCGCGAATAGAGCGAGGCTCTCCGTCTTGAAGCGACCTTCCGAGGTGATGAAGCGAGTCATGATGGGCATCTCAAAATCTAACTCATCGGAGATCACTTTAGTGCAACCGAAAGTAATGCCATGAGCACGGGCGGCTGCCGCCACGGCTGCCGCTTCCATATCTACGGCGCGAGCTCCATAGGATTCGGCCAGTTTGGCTTTCTGTATAGCGCCTGCGACTGCCATGAAGGTCACAAGTGTCCCTTCGCCGCCTTCGAGTTGCGTGCGGCTTCCATCCCGCGAATCGATCACAACGTCTGGCGAGAAAATATCACTCACGTGGATATCCTTATGCAGAGCACCGGCGAAGCCAACCGAGTGCAGGCGGGCAGGACGATACAACGCGATCACCGCTTCGGCGGCGCGGCGGGCCGCTTCGAGGCCGACGCCGCCACAGACCGCGACCCTGTCGTCGCGCTCGAAGAAGGTGAACTGACGACCTTCATACTCGCGCTGAGTGCGGGTCCAGTTTTTGACCAGGGCGGAGATCTCGCGGTTAAGAGCGGCTACCAAGGCGACGTGGCAGACTGTTGAGGGATTCATTTGGCCGACCAGATCTTCCCTCGGCGGCTAACGCCGCTGTTCGTTTGAGGGAGCTTAGCGGCGCGACTGAGGCCGCGTCCTTTCAAAACACAGTTGCAGATCACGATTTCCGCAGCCCGTCTAAGCATAAGCATTGGCCCGAAACCATTCGACTGCACGACGCAAAGCATTGTCGGCAGGCAGTATCTTCCATCCCAGTTCGCGTTCGGCTTTGCCAGAACTGGCCCACATTTTTTTCTTCCCCATCCGAACAGTTTCAACTGTGGCACGAGGCTCACGGTGCAGCAACCGGCCGGAAACCGTCTGATCGACCAGGCCCGCCGCGTAGGCAACGAAGTATGGCAGTTTCACCTTGGGCGACGGTAAGCCAGAGATCGCGCCGAGTTTATCCAGAATCTGCTTCAGCGTAAGGTTTTCGCCGCCGAGAATATAGCGTTCGCCGCTCTTGCCTTTTTCCAGGGCTTCAACGTGCCCCAGGGCGCATTCGCGAACATCAACCAGGTTAAGGCCAGTTTCCACGTAGGCCGGGAACTTGCCTTTCAGGAAGTCGACCACGATTCGTCCGGTGGGAGTCGGTTTGATGTCTTGCTCACCCACAGGCGTGGTAGGATTCACGGTTACAACGCGCATGCCAGCGCGGCCAGCTTCCAGCGCCACCTGTTCGGCCATGAATTTGGAACGCTTGTAGTGACCGATCATGTCGGCGAGGGAAACTGGAGAATCTTCATCGGCCGGATGGCCGTTGCCAGTGAACCCGATCGTCGCCACGCTCGAGGTATACACCACGCAGCGAACGCCGTTCTTGCGCGCCGCTTCCAGAATTGCCCGCGTGCCTTCGACGTTGGAGCGATACATTTCTGCGGGATCCTGCACCCAGAGCCGGTAATCGGCGGCGACGTGAAATACGACTTCGCAGCCGGACATGGCTTTTTCCAGAGACGCCGCGTCTCTAAGATCGCCCATAGCAGTTTCGGCGTGCAGGCCCTCCAGGTTCTTGAGGTTGCTGGTGGGACGAACCAAAAGCCGGAGACCGGCGCCCTGCTCAGCGAGAACGCGAGCTACGTGGGTGCCTAGGAATCCGGTTGCGCCTGTAATGAAAGCTTTCACAACAGTTCTCAATTAGTTTTTTCTGATGCCACAAAATCGGCTAACGGACAACAATTTGGCTCCTATAGCGATAACAGCCACCGAAGACGGCCAACGCCTGAAGGCGTATTCACAGTTGGCAACATGCGGTATGCCTGAAGGCATAACCTGATACGAATCGTACTCGGGCCGCTGGTTGCCAAGTCCCTCAGGGGCTAAAGCCCGCATCTTTATTTGGCTGGGGACGGCTGAAGCCGTGCCCTACCCAAAACCAGGTATAAAACATGCTCTAGATGGACTCTAGTTCTCCGCTTTCTCCATCACCTTGGCATACGTCGTGAGAGCGAGCAGTGGGAAGTACTGGCGATAGAGGTGATACTTCAGGTAGAACACGCGCGGGAAGCCGGTGCCGGTGAAAAAGTCTTCGTCCCAGGAGCCGTCTTCCTTTTGAGTGCGTAACAAGTACGCAATGCCGCGAGCGACTGAATCACTGCGGGTATCGCCGACGGCGAGGATACCGAGAATGGCCCACGCAGTTTGCGAGGGGGTGCTCTCGCCCACGCCGCGCAGTGTCGGGTCGTCATACGAGCCCACGGTTTCGCCCCAGCCGCCATCGGGATTTTGCACCATGCGCAGCCATTCCGCGGCTTGCTGGATGCAAGGCTCGTGGTTGTCCATGCCGATGGCTTCGAGACCGCGCAGAACAAGCGCGGTGCCGTAGATGTAGTTCACGCCCCAGCGCCCGAACCAGCTGCCATCGGGCTCTTGTTCTTTGCGGATAAATTGAATCGCGTGGCTCACGGCGGGATGGTTCTTATCGTAGCCGTAGGTTGCCATCATCTCGAGAATGCGGCCGGTGATATCGACCGTGGGCGGGTCGAGCATAGCGTTGTGATCGGCGAAGGGAATGTACTGGAAAACCATCTTGTCGTTATCTTTGTCGAACGAAGCCCAACCGCCGTTCTTGCACTGCATGGAGAGAATCCAGTCAATGGCACGCTGCACCGACTCGCGCTGGTAGCGGCCATTGGGATGCTCGACGCGGCTCAGAGCGAGGCAAACCATGGCGCTGTCGTCGACGTCGGGATAGAACTCGTTGTTGAACTCGAAGTACCATCCGCCAGGCTTGCCATTTCTATTTTTGACTTGCCAGTCGCCGGGATTGCGCACTTGCTTCTGGAGGATCCAGTCGGCGCACTTCACCATCCGCGGATCGTTTGCGGAAACTCCAGCCTCACCGAGCGCGAACATCGCGTAGGCCGTGTCCCACACGGGAGACATGCAGGGCTGCATGCGGAAGGTATCGCCCTCTTCGATGCCGAGTTTTTCAAACTCATCCAGTGCGCGGATGACCTGCGGATCGTCGAGAGAATACCCCTGACAACGGAGAGCGATGATGGCATTCATCATCGAGGGATAGATTGCGCCGAGGCCGTCGCTCATCTCAAAGCGTTCGAGCATCCACTTCTCTGCGCTTTTTAGCGCGATAGAGCGAAGAGGCCGGATGTGCACTCGCTCAAACCAGTGCGTCATGCGGTCAAGGCAAAGGAAGATATTGCGCCACGAAACCAGCTTCTTCGACCAGCGCAGGTGCATGCGCGACTTCTGCATGCCCCCAACAAACAATTCTTCGACGCCCATTTCCTGCGGAATTTTCTTGAACGGCTTCTTGGCGTAGCAGATGGAAAGCGGCACGAGAATAGCTCGGGACCAAGAAGAAATCTCGTAGATGTTAAACCAGAACCAGTTGGGAAAAAGAACGATTTCCGGCGGAATGGCTGGGACCGCGTCGTAGTCGTATTGCCCGAAGAAGCACAGATAGATTTTGGTGAAGGTATTGACTTCGGTGACGCCGCCGAGTTCGAGGATTTTCTTACGGGCACGCTCCAGGACGGGATGATCGGCGGCGTATCCCGCGAGCTTCAATCCGAAGTAGGCTTTTACAGAGGCGCTAATATTCGATGGGCCGGCCGCATAGATGCTCCATCCGCCATCCTCATTCTGATGCCGGACAATCCAATTCGCCGCCTTTTGGAAGCGTTCAGGATCGCCTGTGCCCAGAAGAGTGTAGAGGAGGATGTAATCCGACTCGAGCGTAGTGTCGGCTTCGAGTTCGCCGCACCAATAACCTTCCTCGTGCTGCGCGGAGAAAAGAACCTTGCGGGCGGCGCCGATGGCAGCGGATACACGGCTGAACAGGCCATCGATCTTGCCGAAACGAAGTTGTGGCGCGGAAGCCAGGTTTGCGTCAGGGGAGTTTGTATCCATGAATGTGCGGCTCCGTTAGTCCGCGGTAGCACTGGCCGGAGCGGCGGCGATGGCCTCGACAATCTCCGGCGGCAGCCCGAAGCGGACGTTTTCCGGCATCACTTCGAGTTCCTGCACGTTGTCGAAACCTTTCGTAGCAAGGAAGTTCATGGTTTCCTCAACCAGACACTCCGGAGCGGAGGCTCCGGCGGTCAGTGCGATGGTCTTGACGTCGACCAGCCACTGGGACTCAATGTCTTTGTAGCTGTCGATGAGATGTGCATTTGTGCCCAGATTTCGCGCTACCTCGACCAGACGATTTGAGTTTGAGCTGTTTTCCGATCCCACCACCAGTAGCAGATCAGATTCCGAGGCTACTTGCTTCACTGCGACCTGGCGGTTTTCCGTGGCATAGCAAATATCCTGCGCGGCCGGGCCTTTGATATTGGGGAACTTTTTCTTCAGGGCGGCGATGATGTCCTTGGTCTCGTCGAGGCTGAGCGTCGTCTGAGTGAGGTAGGCGACGCGGTTGGGATCGGGGACTGACAGTGATTTTACTTGTTCAGGATTGCCGACCACCTGGGTTACCAGAGGAGCCTCGCCTAGGGTTCCGATCACTTCATCGTGGTCGTGGTGTCCGATGAGGATCAGCGAATAGCCTTCCTTGGCAAATTTGACGGCTTCGACGTGGACCTTGGTGACCAGCGGACAGGTGGCGTCAATCACGCGGAGGCCGCGGCGGGCGCTGTGTTCGCGCACTTCGGGAGAAACGCCGTGGGCGCTGTAGATGACCCGCTCGCCGTTGGGAACTTCGTTTTCGCTATCGACGAAGATTGCGCCTTTGCCGCGCAGTTCGTCCACAACGAAGCTGTTGTGGACGATCTCCTTGCGGACGTAGATTGGCGGGCCGAACGCCTCGAGCGCGATACGGACGACGTCAATGGCGCGGACCACGCCGGCGCAGAAGCCTCGCGGCTTGAGTAGAAGTAGAGTCTTTCCCTGGCTGCTTGGCACCATTAAGCTCCCACTGTTGAGATCATCCCCGTGCTCTGTGCGATGCAAAATAAGGGCCTGACGGGTGTACGGTCAGGCTACACGATCCCTACTCGACGGATATTAATAAACTACCGGAAAGGACCTATCTGGTCAACGTAAGACGCAGAAACAGCGGGGATTAGCAGTGAAGGGGTAGAATCCGGAGGTGAACGGGGAGCAGAATTCGCTAACCACAATCTTTTCACACCGTAACCATCCAATGCTCGATCGTTGCTGACAAGGGGGGGACGTTCTCGGCGAGGGCTTGGGCGATGAGCATGCGGTCGAATGGATCTTTAGGTGGACCAGGAAGCAATCCTGCGCGAATGCCGTGCTCGACGGTCACCTCCTCTCGTGCCACGTAAAACATGAAATTCTCGACGACTTCGGCGGCAACATCGAGCTTACCCAAGCGAACCTTCGTGGCCATTTCCCACGCCGAAGCAGCACTTACCCAGACCGTATTCTGTCTGCTTCGCAAAAGATTCTGGGCCGATACTGGCAGCGAAGGGCTCTTTATCAGCCACCAAAGCAGAGCATGCGTGTCCAGTAGGAGACGCATGCCACTGCTCCCAACCTTCCAATTCTTCCGGAGAGAGGCGTTCGAAGAATTCGGGACCAATATGAATTTTGCCCTTCAGGGCGCCGGGCTGGCGATCGCCACTGGTCTGAGTGATTTGGACGAGACTACCGACTCCTTCCCACGGGCTATAACGATTTCTTCGCCTCGGCAAGCTTTCTTGATGAGGCGGGAAAGCTGAGTTTTCGCTTTGTGAATGGTGATCGTTTCCATGGCAGCGTGTAGATTAGCTTAGCTAACTCATCTTAGCTAACCAGTCTGAAGGCCCTCAAGCTCATCTTTAAGCTGTCGAGAATGCCGGCGGGACGCCGGCGCTAGGTTCGTCGCGTAGACGCCACCGCTACCTATTTGCCTTAATCATTTGCTCCGCGTGTTTGCGGGACGTGTCGGTCAGTTTGGCGCCGCTTAGCATGCGGGCGACTTCTTCGGTCCGCTCTTCGCCGGAGACGAGGCGGATCGTGGTTCGAGTGCGGCCACTGCGCTCTTTCTTCTCGATCACGTAATGCTGATCGGCGAAGGTGGCAATCTGAGGGAGGTGAGTCACACACAGCACCTGGTTGGATCGGGCCAGGGATTTCAGTTTCCTGCCGACAGCTTCGGCGGCGCGTCCGCCGATGCCGGTATCGATTTCGTCGAAGACCATGGTGCGCTGGGCGGGCCGGGTACGGGCTTTCGCGGGCAAAAGTGTCTGTGCCACACGGTCTTTGCCGGTAGGTCCCGACTCTACGCTTACTTTCAGAGCGAGCATGATGCGAGATAATTCTCCTCCGGATGCGATCTGCTCTAACTGGCGCAAGGGCTCGCCTGGATTTGTTGAGATCAGGTAAACGACTTGATCGATGCCGGTCTCCGACCAGTTCCCTTCTGCTTCCACCGTGGTTATCGCGATGCGGAACTCTGATTTCATCGCCAACTCATTGATCTCGGCTTCGACCAGCTTCTCGAGCTTGTGGCCTGCGTGTTCCCTGTTCTTTGATAATTCCCGCGCAGCCCGCAAATATTCCGTGGTAGCCTTAACCATTTCCGCACGCAGCTCGCGCAGAATTTCATCTTTATTTTCAATCTCGGAAAGCTTGCGTGCAACGTCGGCTCCGAAGCTGATCACATGGTCAAGAGTTGGACCGTACTTGCGCTTCAACCGATCGAGAGAGGCCAGCCGATCTTCCACTTCTGCCAGATGTTCCGGCGACGCGTGGATTCCGCCCGCATAATCGCGCACGGTAGCGCCGACATCTTCCACGCTGATGCGAGCGGTTTCGAGAGCGGCGAGCGCTTCCTGAAACTTAGGCTCGTAGCGAGCAAGCTCTGCAATTTGCTTTTGCGCGGAGCGCAACGATACGGAGGTGGAAGCATCCCCTTCATAGAGCAGATCGAAGGCTTGCATGGCTGCGTTGTAGATTTTTTCCGCGTTGGCGAGCACACGCTTTTCGGTTTCCAGCCGTTCGTCTTCGCCGGGCTGCAATTTCGCTTCTTCGATCTCGCGCTTCTGAAACATCCAGAGATCTACTAACCGCAGCCGGTCCTGCTCGCCCTGTTCCAACTCTTCGATGCGGACACGAATTTGCTTCCAGGCTTCGTATGCCTCAGAAACAGGGGCTATCTGGCTGCCGGCAAATCCGTCTAATAATTCCAGTCGGGCGGCCGCGTCGAATGACAGTAGGGATTCATTCTGAGCGTGGATGGTGGCGAGATGGGGTGCGAACTGGCGCAGCACGGCAACCGTGGCAGCTTGATTGTTAACGAATACGCGGCCTTTGCCGGCGGCGGAAATCTCGCGGCGGACAATCAGAGAGCCGTCTTCCGATTCATCCAATCCGTTGCGCTCCAGAACCTTTTCAACCTCGTCTCCGGAAGCGCCGGCGCACTCGAACACCGCCGAGACAACCGCCCGCTCTGCGCCTGTGCGAATCACTTCGCTCGACGCTTTATCGCCCAAAAGCAGCGCTAGAGCATCTATCAATATAGATTTGCCCGCCCCCGTTTCCCCGGTTAGCAGATTCAAGCCGGAGGCGAACTCCACTGCTGCGTTGTCAATGACCGCGTAGTTTTCCAAGCGCAGTTCAATCAGCACGGAGCGTCCTAGATGGGATTTGGGTTTTGCGCAGGATAGCATGAAAGGTGGCTAGCAGCTTGCAAGTGCCGGTTGGTGGCAACGGGGCTCGTTGCGATGGGCCTTAAGCAATCTGCAAGGTGGCTGGGCTGGCATCTGCAACGTACTCGCGAGAAATGCGGGTGTGGAGTTAATCTAGAGAATGGGCCAAGGAGGATATGTGCGCTGCGGACGATGCGGAAATGAAAATTCCGGGGACAACCGCTTTTGCGGGATGTGCGGAGAAAGTCTGGTGGCGAATGAGGCAGTTCCGGTCACGGCTCCGCCGATCATTACCGGTCCGGTGGCTACTGCGCCGGCGGTTTCAGGTCCACGCGTTGCAGCCCAGAGCGTTCCTGCGACGAGAGTTACCCCGCCATCCTTTAGTCCGTCGATCAATCCTAGTCCGGTAATCAATGGACCATCGTTTCTTGGATTGAATAAACCAACAGACGGGCGAAGCGGTAACGATCGGTTGAGGCACGGTTCGGACAATCTGGATTACCTGTTGGATGATGAAGACGAAGAACCGAAGCGGGGTTGGGGCAAGCTGGCTGTGGCCGTAATCGCTCTCGCTCTGATCGGCGGATTCGGCTACCTGCGATGGAAGCAGGGAGGGTTCAATTTTCTGAAGCCAGCGTCAGTCGCACGGCCCTCTCAAGCTGCCACGGATTCGGCGGGTACGGCTGCAACTCCGGATGCTGCGTCGCCGAACACTGCGTCGCCGAATACTGCGAACCCGAACACTGCGAACCCGAATCCCCCGGCTCCGGATGCTGCAGCGCCGAGTCCGCCGAACCCAAATCCTGCCACGCCCGACGCTGCGGCCAGCGGTTCGACGCCGGCTCCGGCAACGGGTGGCACGGCATCGAGCGGAGCGGAAAGCAGCGCGCAGCAGCCACCCCCCGCGAACGCTACGGCTCCGCCGAGCACGCCTGTGGATAATCCTCCACCAGCCAAGCCGGAGGATAATGCTTCTGGGGATAAGTCGACAGACTCGGACTCGACAGAAAACTCCGCGGCAGAGCCAGCGAAATCTGGATCCGATCTGCCCGCAGCGGAGGCGAAGCCTTCCGCCCCGAGAACTCGGGAGCGCAAGCCGACTCCGGCAACGCCCGCCGATCCTACGCCGGAAGCAGAGCGCTACATCTATGGCCGCGGGGTGCGCCAGGACTGCGATCGTGGATTGCGGCTTTTGAAACCCGCGGCTGCGCAGTCCAATGCCAAGGCGATGATTGCGCTGGGAGCGCTTTACTCAAGCGGCACCTGCACGCCGCGCGATTTGCCCACGGCGTACCGCTGGTTTGCACTTGCTCTGCACAAACAGCCCGACAATCAGCCGTTGCAAGATGACCTGCAGAAACTTTGGAATCAGATGACGCAGCCGGAACGCCAGTTGGCGATTAAGCTCAGCCAGTAGGTTGTTCTTGAGCGGCACACATCCTCAAGAATGGCTGGTGCTGAAGGCAATCTGAGGAAGGCCAATCTTTCGTATATCTTCTGAAGGAAGGAAGAGCAAGAGCATTTGTCGAGCTCGCGAGGACAAATCATTCCGGCGGATCTGACCATTGTTACTGGCCTGAAGGCGGGCGATCAGGGAGCGATGGCGGACCTCTACGACCGCTACTCTTCCGTAGTGTACGCGGTAGCTTTGCGGGTGCTCGGAGATACGGGAGCCGCGGAAGACGTTCTGCAGGAGGTCTTCCTGCAACTGTGGCGGAATCCCAACTCGTTCAATGCGGCTCGCGGGAGTCTAGCGAGCTGGCTGGCCGTGGTCACGCGCAATCGGGCTATCGACTCCCTCAGGAAGCGTCGTCCAGAAACAGATATTGAAGATGTAGTCTTGTCCGTGGCGCCCGACTTGGCCGGAGCGGCGGAGCTTGCGCGGGCGGCGGAGAAGGTGCGTGGAGTGATGGGCACTATGGCTCCGGCGCAACGAAGCGCGCTGGAGCTGGCTTATTGGGAAGGCATGAGCCATTCGGAGATAGCGGAGAAGACCGGAGAGCCTTTGGGGACGATCAAGACGCGGATTCGGGCGGGACTGATCGCGTTGCGCAAGGCTTTTCAAACTTGAGGCGCGTAGCGGAGCTTGCGCTCCGCGGACAGCCGAGGGCGGCTGTCCCCACATTGAACCGTATGGAAGCTGTGGGTTTGATTGAGTAGACCATGAGTGAGCACGAACAATACGACGAGGATCTTGCACTGTACGCGCTGGATGCGCTGCGTGGAGACGACCGGGCGAAGCTCGATCAGCACCTGACCACGTGCGCAGCCTGCCGGCTGGAGTTGGAACAGCTCCGCGCGGATACGGCGCTGTTGGCGATGTCGGCGGTGGGGCCGAGGCCGCCGCAGAGGGCGCGTCAGCGTTTGTTGGATGCGGTGGCGCGGGAGGCGCGTGCACCGCTGGCGCACGACGTAGCACGCCGGCCGTGGTGGGAATGGCTGGGGTGGGCCGCTACGGCAGCTGTCATCGTATTCGCTCTGTCGCTATGGCAAGAAAACACTATGCTGCGGGCGACGCTCGCCTCGGCCAGTGCCCGCCAGGCTGAGAGTGCTCGACAGCTGGAGGAACTGAGGAAGATTGCGGCACCGATTATAGAGCCTGAGGCGCAGCGCGTGACCCTGGTTGCGACGAAGACTCCGCCACAACCCCAGGGCAAGGCATTCTATTTGAGGAGCCGCAACAGTCTGGTTTTCCTGGCGAGTAATATGCCGGCGTTACCGCCGCAGAAGGCCTATGAGTTGTGGCTGATTCCAATGAGTGGGAGTCCAGTTCCCGCCGGAGTGTTCAAGCCAGATGCGCACGGAAGCGGCAGCGTAGTGAATCCACCGCTGCCGGCAGGACTGGAGGCGAAGGCGTTTGCGATTACGATTGAAAATGAAGCGGGTTCGACGACTCCGACGTCGCCTATCCTGATGAGTGGAGCGGGAGAGTAGCGCCTCTTCTAAGAGTGCCTAACAAAACCTTCACCGCGACTGGCAGGTTGAACGTCCGAACGAAACTACTACCGCTTGGGGTTCCAGATTGGGTTCTTTAACAAGCAAAGCCGCCCGAGGCCGAGCGGCGTTTGTGTGCTTTCCGTTTGCTGACACTTCTCCGGCACGATTTCGGTCACAGGGCGCTGGAGGGGACCAAGGGGTCGCCGCCTTGGCCACCCTCAGTTGCAGCGTTGCAGCACCTCTGTCGGAGCTCCCGCTATTCGAAGATATGGCCTACCGTGTCCACATACCACGGAACGCCGAAGTCCAGCGATACCGCGATCGCGGATGCTATGCCAGGTATCTCCACCCAAGTTGTTCCCTTCTGCAGTTGATAGATTCTGTACCCGTTACCGTCCAAGTGGCAGCCAGTGGTCCACACGTCTCCATACGGCCCTGCAAACGGGGCCGAGAGTGGGCCCACTGCAATGTTGGTGGCGCACGCAGTAGGAGCTTCTACAAAACTGGAGCCATTCCAGTAATAAACGGCGCCGGTGATGCTGATGATCCACGGGCCCTTGGGACCGACCGCTATTTTCACTGCCTTGGCGTTCTGGTACACCCAATTGGAACCCTGCAATTGGTAGACGCTATAGCCGTCCGTTCCCTCGTGGCAGCCGAGGATCCACGGGTCTCCGTAGGAGGAGCCGTAGGCATTGGGACCTACGCTGATCCACGACGCACAGGTAGTGCTTTGGTTCGGGGCAGGTTCGAACGAGCTCCCGTCCCAATAGTAGATCAATCCCTGATAGTTGACGGCCCAGGGAGCCCTCCGGCCCCACGGCTATGTGAGTCGCCCGGCCGGGCTGTTCCACCCAATTCGAGTTTTTCCGTTGGTAGATGGCATACTGGCCGTTGACGTCCGCGTTGAATCCGAGCGTCCACGCGTCTCCGACCTGCGACCCGTTCGCGTTCGGACCCACGCCGATAGGCTCTGCGGTCGGACTGTTGCTCGCCAAGCCGCCGACCTGCTGGAATTGAGAAACACTGAAATAGGTCTCGTCTGTGGTTCCGAGCGTAACGTTCATGTGTGAGGTGGCGTTGGTAAAGTCTTCCAGCAGATAGACGGCAGTATCACTGGTGACAGTTTGGGAATACTTGCCGGTAGCGGTTGAGTAGGCTGACCCGGCCATATTCACCTGTGGGGTGAAGTCAGTGAATGCCATGTCTCGCTGATAAGGCTCCCAGTATGCTAGGGGGGGTATTTGGCTGTTGGTCTGTGTTGGCTTTGAGGCAGAGGTAGGGATACGTGCCGTAGACCGCGACCTGGCGCTTTGTGTAAGCCGTGGTTGCGTTCCATCCGCTGTACAACTGAGGGGTTTGATTCTCGATCACGAAGTCTGCGTCGGTCCCCTCAGAAGTCCAGTTCGCAAGCGCCTTAACTGACCAGCAGGGCTTGGCGGAGGGCAAGGTGCAATTGAGGATCGCACCCGAGGTTAGATCATGGAGATAGGTGCATCCATATCCCCCGGTTAAGCTGATGTTGCCCTTGGCGTCGCAGTACCAGTTCTGCGCATAGATGTTGTCGCCGGGCTTGGGGGTGAAAGCGCCTCCGTATCCGTTACTGTCCCCATCCCCGCAGCAGTACTCTCTCCAGGTATAGTAACCAGCCGCGGATCTGTCCGTAGCACCTTCAACACCGGTCCATACGGCTACTTGTGTGGAGGAGGTTTCGTCTCCGCCGGGAATGGCTGTGGGAACGTTGAAGTTCGCCTCGATTGCAGCGTAGCTCCGATCACCGTTCAGAGTGGAGCTGACCCACCAGGGGGCTGTGGTTTTGGTTACGGTGTTCGGGTGAACCGTGGTGTTCGAGCGAACCGGGACATTGGTGTGCCCAGTGGAACTGGAGCGTTTGGCTTCAAGCATCCGTCCCGGCGTGGAAGCTGAGGCGAGCCAGCGCGCGTAGGCGGCAGTGTCGGTTGGATCTGGCCGCAGCCCATAACCGGCCTGGATCAGCTCGGATTGGGAATAACTGAGCGAATCGCGGTCAGCGCGGGCCGGTCGGTGCCGCGCTCGTTCGCGAGATTGAGCGGGCGCGGCGCGAAAGTATCGTCAGAGGTCAGATCGACAAAATACGATTAAGACTTTCCGGCGGAGCCTGTGCAATCCAAAGCGAGTCGCTGAATTGCATCGCTGGCAGTCGCCCGCACCGCATGGAACCGGGCTACCCGTCATCGTCGGTGAACACAGTCAGCCCCTTGGAGGCTGCGCTCCCCTCGGGATAAAGCTTGCATTGCAACCCAGGCAGGGCAGAAAAAGACGCTGGGTCATAGCTCTTCTTAGGCGCGGTTGGGATGGGATGAACCAGCGGGGCTCTGGAATGAGTTTGAGCGTTGACGGTTATGCCAGCGAGCACGAGAACGATGCTGGCGAGAACTTTGGGCGTGGTCTTCATGGTGAATTTCCTCCTATGTTGGTTGTTCGTCGTTTTCATTTCGTCCTCCTTCAATGACTTTGCGTTAGATCTTGGTTCTGCTTCCAGTTACATGGTTAGCACCGCATTCCTTGGCTTGAGCAGCCAGCGGTCGCTCATGGCTCGGGTCTGTCAACTGGAACGGGATCCTCCGAAGCCGACCCCTTGGGGAGACCAAGCCTTGCCCGTTCCGCCTGCGGCGGAATCAGCTTGTTGCCGCAGAGCGGGCAGGTATCAAAGGCCGCCATAGCGCCATCGAACAGCACGGTCATCCCTTCCCGCTCTACCGTTACCTCAGTGCGGACGGTGCGACTGGTGCCGCTAGTGAACGTGTCAGAACGGAAGACCCTTGCCCGCTGGCTCAGCCATTGATAAAGTCGCTTCGTACCGTTCCCTCTTACTGCCGCGGATATTGCGGCAATCGCACAAAAAAGGCCAGTGACAGGTTTTGAGAAGTTCTGAATGACCGCGAAGTCAATGAAATCCGAAGGGATGTTTCAGTTCGGAGGGTTTCAGATCGATGTCCTCGCTCGCGCCTTGCGGCGGGAGGAGGAGATCGTCACACTCAACCGCCGGGCGTTTGATGTGCTGTTGTACTTGGTGCAAAACCCGGGAAGGGTTCTAACCCGCGACGAACTGTTGAAGAATGTCTGGCCCGAGACCTTCGTGGACGAGAACAGTCTGGCGCAAAGTATCTCGGCGCTGCGGCGGGCACTCGAAGAGAAACCCGGCGACAACAGCTATATCGTCACCCTGCCGGGACGCGGGTATCAGTTTGTCGCGCCAGTGCAGGTCGTTGCTCCGGAGAACCCAGCTATCGTCCCGGATGCAGCAACCGCCGCCAGCCGCGGCCCCAGCGGTCTGATTTTTCGGCAGAAGACGATCCACACTAGTGTCATCACTGAAGAGAACGCGAGCCCAGGTATGGCGGAGTTGCCAGAAGCTGGTGCGGCTTGGGTTCCGAAGCTCTGGAAGATTGCGGTTCCCCTCCTGCTGGCCGCCTTGCTCGTAGCGGGCGGGCTTTACTATCGTTCGCGGCAAAGCAAGCGCCTGACCGACAAGGACATGATCGTGCTCGCCGATTTTGCCAACAGCACCGGCGATGCCGTATTTGACGATACGCTAAAGACGGCGCTCAGCATCTCCCTGCGGCAATCGCCTTTTCTGAATGTGCTCTCCGACGGGCAAGTCGCCAAGAACCTAAAATTGATGACGCGTCCTCCAGAAACCAAACTCACACCCGAGGTGGCCCGCGAGCTTTGCCTGCGGACGGCTAGCAAGGTTTATCTTGCCGGATCGATCGGCAGTCTAGGCAGCGAATACGTGCTGGGATTGAAGGCGGTGAATTGCCAGAGTGGCGATACGCTGGCGCAAGAGCAGGTGACCGCTGCGTCCAAGGAGAAGGTGCTGGACGCATTGGGCGAGGCGGCCTCCAAGCTGCGCGGTGAACTAGGCGAATCGCTGGCCACCGTGCAGAAGTTCGATGTTCCCCTCGCTCAGGCCACCACGTCATCGCTCGAAGCCCTGCAAGCGTACAGTCTCGGAATAAAGACCGCTAACGAAAAAGGGGCGGTTGCCGGCCTGCCATACTTTGAACGTGCCATCACGCTTGATCGAACTTTTGCCGTGGGCTACACTGCGGTGGGCAACTCCTACCTCAATCTCGGTGCGGTGGGCCGGGCCAGCGAGTACATCACAAAAGCATTCCAGTTGCGAGAGCACGCAAGCGAGCGGGAGAGGCTGGGGATCGCGGCCGGCTACTATCAGTATGTTATTGGGGACCTGGATAAATCAGCCCAGGCCTATCGGGAGCAGATTGAAAGCTACCCACGCGTAATCCCAGCCTACGCCAATTTGAGCATCGTGTTCGCCAAACAGGGGCAGTATGAGAAGGCCGCCGACGTCACGAGGCAAGGCATGCGCCTTGCCCCAGATCGGGTAGGCTGGTACGAGAATCTCGCCAGCTACACCCTCGCCCTGCAACACTTCGACGAGGCGCGACAGGTCATCCACGAGGCCCAAGCGCGAAAACTGGATGATTCCGGAATCCACGACGCTCTCTATGCTCTTGCCTTTCTGGGGTTAGACTCCACCGCGATGGCGGAACAGCAACAGTGGTATGCGGGCAGAGCCGATTATCAGACCTTCGGCCTGGCGCTCGCATCCGACACCGAGGCATACGGTGGTCATCTGAACAAGGCGCGGGAGCTGGCCAAGCGGGCTGTGGATTCCTCCGTGCGAGCGGACAGTCAAGAAAATGGGGCAAAATGGGAGGCGATCGCTGCTCAACGCGAAGCCGCTTACGGCCATTCTGCGCAGGCCCGGCAGAGAGCGGCAGAAGCCTTAAGGCTCGCTCCTTCGAGTCAAACGGCGCAGAGCCATGCCGCGCTGGCGTTGGCTATGGCCGGCGATACGGCGCGAGCCGAATCCATGGCCCAAGACTTAGAAAAGCGCTTCCCGCTGGACACGCAGATGCAGTCGCTTTGGCTGCCAACGATTCGTGCGCAACTGGCATTACATAGAAAAAATCCGGTCCTCGCCCTGAATGCCCTGCCACCTGCGTCACCCATCGACTTAGGTTTAATTATGGGCACCGGCAATAGTTCCTGCCTTTTTCCGATCTACGTGCGTGGAGAGGCCTACTTGGCAGCCGGACAGGGAAGTGCTGCCGTCGCCGAGTTTCAGAAGATTCTCGACCACGACGGCATCGTGTGGAACTGCTGGACCGGAGCATTGGCGCACTTGGGAGTAGCGCGAGCCGATGCTCTGCAAGCGCAGACTTCCCAGGGCGCGAATGCAGATGCTGCCCGCGTCCGGGCGCTCGCCGCTTACAAAGATTTCCTCACACTCTGGAAGGACGCCGACCCGGATATCCCGATCCTGAAGCAGGCCAAGGCGGAGTACGCAAGACTCAACCCGTCCATGCCCTAGATCCGCTGGCAAACCGCCACTTGCGGCGGCCTACATCGAAACTGCAGGAAAAGATCTTGCCCACTCTGCAGTCGGTGCGGCAGGCAAAGAACTGTCCACTATCATCACGAAGTCGCGAGAGCTTGGGTCTTATGGGCATCGAACTCGATGCTCGTCTTGTGCTCGCTGAAATCGAAATGAAGGCGGGACAAACGACGGGGGGACGTGCGCATCTAGCATCTAGCCGCCATCGACGCCGATACAAAGGCCAAAGGCTACAATCTCCTCGCCCGCAAGCTGCCACCGCGCGAGGCTGACGTTTCCGCTTAAATTAAGGATAGAACAGGAAACAGGGCGTTACCGAAACGCTTCTCTTGCGCCGCTTTCAAGAGCGTTCCAGCAGATCAGAACACACCCCAAGGATAGGAACGCCTCGTGAAGGTCCGCTCGTTTTTCGTAACGAACTCGCAAGCGCCGAAACTGATTCAGCCAAGCGAAGGTTCGCTCCACCACCCAGCGCCATCGACCCAGTCCGCTGCCGTGTTCCGTATTACGCTTCGCGAGAAAAGGGATGATGCGTCTGTCACGCAGACCTTGCCGGATCGCTTCGGCATCATAACCACGGTCGCCTAACACGCAGTCAGGACGGCCCCGCGGACGTCCGCGCGCTCCCTGCAAGGCAGGGATCGCATCAACCAGTGAGAGGGCTTGGTGTGAGTCGTTTCGGTTGCCCCCTGTGAGTTGAATTGCTAGGGGAACGCCTTGGCCATCGCAGATCAGATGCCGCTTGCTCCCTAGCTTGGCCCGATCTGTAGGATTCGGTCCTGTCTGGCGCTCCCAAAAACTGCCCGGATCGAACTGCCCTCCACGATGGCCCGCGACCAGTCGAGCTGTCCGTAACGCGCCAGCCAGTCCAGCAAAACGAAATGGAGCAATTACCAGATACCACGCTCCTGCCAGTCGCGCAGTCGCCGCCACCAAATCATTCCAGAGCCACAGCCCATCTCTTGCGGAAGCATCTCCCAAGGAATCCCACTGCGAAGGACGAACACAATGCCCATTAAGCATGCCCGGTCTGCTAAGCGCGGTCTTCCGCCTTTGAGATTCGCCTGGGCAACTGGAATAAAAGGGTTCAACCAGTTCCCCCAACCTGTCAGGCAAGAGTTCGATAGCCATTGGACAACTCCTGTCCGCAAGGATGTTTCAACTCCTTCACGGGTTGCCGAAGATAGGGTTTTGTTAGATGCTCTTAGAAGTTTCCGGTCTTAGTAATTCTGCAAAACCTTAGTCGCCTTCTTGTTGAGAACGTGGCCTTCGCGAAACGCGCGGGCTACATCGCCGAGAGGTGTGTCGTGTCTATCGGTTCCGAATTCCCACAAAGGTTGCTCGCCTTGGCCATAACTATAGGCTGAGGATCCGAGCAGGTTGGACTCCTCCCCCATGGCATGTGCAGCCGCATGCTGGGGATGATCCGGAATGACAACCGGATTGGAAACGTTGCTGAGGACCTGGCCAACTTGTCCGAAGGCCGCGGTGGCACAGAGGCAACACAAAGCAAAAGTTACGATGGTGATCTTCATAGGAATTCCTAGTCGTGGGAATGCGCCGGTCGAACGGCGCTATCTCGCCTAAGAGGCCAGAATCGCGCGCGAAGGGCGACGCTTACAGAAGTGGGACGGGCAATCGCCATACCAAACCACAGCGGCTACGATTCAAGTTAGGAGACGCCGGAGCAGGTTAGGAGCAAGGATTTGCACATATTTGGAAAGAGAGGGTAAATACAAATCCCGGAGATAGTACTTCGCGATTGCAAGCTTGCGAGCGCCGGTGTATCGTTTTCGGCGCCAGGAGGTTACGGGGCCATGAAAGAAGTGGGCTTGCGATTTCGGGCGCAGCTGACGTCGGGTTCACGAAGGACGTTGGGCTTAGAGAGTAGTAAGACATCGCGGACTTTCCTCCAGTGGCGAGCACGCCTCTGCCGCATGGTTTCACGCATCTCGCTGCTTGGGTTTGTTTTGTTGCTGGCAGTGGGCTCGCAGGGGCAGACCAATTGCGAAGAGGGAAATGGGCTGCTGGATTTCTCTCCCCCCAAAACCATGACCGTGCCGGATGTGATCAAGAAGTTCGGAGCGGCCGAGGACCTGGCGAAACGAGCGCGCCTTCACTACACCTTCAAGCAGGACGTACTGATGCAGACGCTCAGCGGGACGAGCGTGACCGGAGAGTTTCACGAAGTCACCAGCGTTTCCTTTGACGCGAAGGGCAGGCGCGTCGAGGAGGTGACATTCGCGGCTCAGCCCTCATTACGAGGGATTCAGCTCCAACAGGATGACATGGAAGATATCCGCGCGTTTATGCCGCTGCTCATGACCAGCGAAGACTTGCCGGAGTACAACTTGACTTATTCCGGACAGCAGCATGTGGATGACCTGGATACTTACGTCTTTCACGTAGAACCGAAGAAAGAAGAGATCGGCAAGCGATACTTTGAAGGACGGATATGGGTAGAGGCGCAGGATTTTCAAATTGTGAAAGTCTGCGGAAAAAGTGGACCCGACAAGGTGCGGGTGAAAAAGCACGAGCGCCCGGACTTGCATCCGATGTTCGTGACATACCGACAGCAAGTGGACGGAAAATATTGGTTTCCGGCATATACCCGTTCGGACGACACGCTTCGATTCCCTTCCGGGCCTGCGCACTTGCGGGAAATCATTAAGTACACCGCTTACATGCGTACGGATGGGCATTGAGCACGTGGAAACTTAATGCTCCCGAAATAAAAGCTCCATTCCACATCGCCAAGAGCCCGGCGTGCCAGAAATCTCTGCGCGAAAAAATAATCTAACAAATTTACGAAAAACGGAATTGCGCGTGCGATTTACAAAATCAGAATAATCCACAGGTCCGCTCAGTTAGCGGTTGACTTGACTCGCAGCACCGTATTAAGAAACAGGGACCGAACCTTTGCCCTTCGGCAAGGAGTCGACTGCAGATTACTCCGCATTGGTTTCAGAGTCACTATGTTCAACCCCAATCCAAAGGAGCGTTCAGTGATCATTGATCGACATTCCGTTAGTCTCAGCCTACTTGCGGCCTTGGTGGTGCTGGCAGGTTTGACCAGCCCCGCATTTGCCCAGGACGATTCACAGAAAAATCAACCGGTGCGGGGAATGTTTGTAACACTTCCCGGACATTTACATCCTGACATTGTGGCGCCGTCATCGACTACATTACCGAGTTGGAACGGTTCATTCTCCTATGGCGGAACGAACTATACCTACAATATGGTGGGCACAGCCCCATCCACAAACGTATCCACCACAATCACAACCTACATTATCCCCGTCAAGATCGTGATTACGAATCGCAGCGGTTCGAAGACTACGTTCGATCCGTCGCATGTTCTCTCGAACGGAAACAGCGTGACTACGAATACATTGGACTCGCCGATTTTCGAATCGAGCACAACCTACACCCAAGGTGGAGTCGATGTGGGCACAACGCAATACATCGATGCGTTCCAGCGAGCAAACTTCTGGGGCACGGTAAAGACGCATACGAATTATCACCTCCTCTTGGGAAAGACTTTACTGCCCGAGCAGACGTTAAGTCCGTCCCGGACATACGGAAAGACCGGCTCGCCGTTTGGCTTCACGGCGGGTGAAGTGGACATCAACTGGTTTGACGCGCAACTGCCTGGCCTGATGAGCAAGCTGGGAATTCAGCCCCACACGTTTCCCATATTCCTGACGTATGACGTTTACCTGACCCAGGGTGGCGGATGCTGCATCGGCGGCTATCACAGCTCCGAAGGCAGCGTGAGCAATCCGCAATCGTATGCCGAAGCCACTTATGTGGATCATCCCGGAGCGTTCTCGCAGGATGTTTCGGCGTTGTCGCATGAAGTTGGCGAGTGGGCAGATGATCCGCTGACCGTTAACTACAACGGAAACAACACACCCTGCGGAATTCTGGAAGTGGGTGATCCGCTGGAGAGTAATCCCAACTATGGCGGTTATCCATATTCGCTGCACGGATTTACTTACAACCTGCAAGATCTGGTGACGCTGCCGTATTTCGGAGCGCCGCCGAGTACGACCGTTAACGACCGGTTCACCTTCCAGGGAGAATCCTTGTCAGTGTGCCAGAACGGCTCCTAGAGAATTTCCACACTCTCCCGCGTAAATGACCCGCTTCGCAAGGAGCGGGTTTTTATTTGCCAATTCCTGCAGGCGGTTTGAGGACCAGCAAAATGGGGTCGATCAGGTTTCACTGGGAACCGCAATCGCGGGCCGGCTGCCGTATTTCTTGAATACGGATTCGCGGGTCACAACACCCTCCAGACGGTTAGAGTCAGCGCGATTGACCACTGGGATGAGCGGGTAGTCGTTCACATACCGAAGCGCCGAATCAAGAGGAAGATCAGGGTAGAGACTGGGTAAAGACCGAGCCGGGAGGACTGAGGCCAAAGTGAGTTCGCCCTTGCCCTCGCGGAAAAGGCGCTGAAGTTGCTCCCGGGTGACGATGTTCCAGCCACTGGGGCTCATACGCACGAGGGAGGTGGAATCGGCTGAATCCTGAACGCGGCGGAAGTTCGCGTCGACATAATCCTGGGCGCTAAGAATGACGGCTGGAACCGGGAGCATGGCGTCCTCCACGCGCAGGATAGTTTCTTCGCGCTCTTCTTCGAGAGAAGGCAGAATCAATCCGTCCTGACGAGTGAGTAAGTCAAATATAGGAATGGTTTGCAGTCCGCGGGAGACGACATAGGAAAAAGTATTGGCCACAATAACCGGCACGATGATCTCGTAGTTGCCGCTAACTTCAAGAACCATGAAGACGGATGTCATGGGCACGCGGAGAAATCCAGCGAAGAGGACGCCCATGCCGACGAGGACATAGGTTCCAGTCGAACCAGTGAGGTGGGGGAAAAATATGCGCTCGATATCTCCGACGGCGCCGCCGAGCATGGCTCCAATAAAAAGCGTGGGAGCGAACATGCCTCCGGGAGTGCCGCTGACGAATGAGAGCGTGGTGGCAAGAATCTTGAGAACCGCGAGGATGGCGAGAACTTTCCAGGCGTACTGGCCGTGCATGGCCTGGTCCATGGAGTCGTAGCCGGCGCCCATGACTTGAGGAAAGCCGAGGAAGGCAATGAGTCCGATGAGAAGTCCGGCGAGTGCGGGTTGAAAGTATTGGGTCCAGCGCGGAAAGGCCTTGAGGCGCGGGCGCAAATAGCCAATCGATTTAGCAAACGCTACCGAGGCCAGCCCGCCAACAATTCCGAGGACAGCGTAAGCGAGGAGTTCGCTGGGCCGCTTAAAGGTGGTGACGGGAATTCGGAAGAGTGGCTCACTGCCCAGGAACGAGCGCACAACTACGACACTGGCAACGGCGGAGAGCACGACGGAACCGAGGATGCCGGCACTCCAGCGTCCGATGACTTCTTCGATGACGAAGAGCACGGCAGAGATAGGAGCATTGAAAGCGGCGGCCAATCCAGCGGCGGCGCCGACCGGGGCCATCAGGCGAAGTTTTTCCCGGGAGATTTCAAGTTGGCGTCCGAGGGCTGAGGCGATGCTGGCTCCGATCTGCAGAGAAGGATCTTCAGGACCGAGCGATTGGCCGGAGCCGATGGCAATGCCGGAGCAGATGAATTTTCCGACTGCGGTGCGAAACGGAATGAAGCCATTAAAAATGTAGAGCGCGGATTTTGTCTGATTCACTCCACTGCCGCGGATGCCAGGGAAAACGTGGATCACGAGTACGGCGACTACGAGTCCGGCAAGCGAAGGGACTGCGAAGAGGCGCCAACTATGGGTTTGCGGGAGCGGACCGAGCAGGGCGAGGTGCGTCCAGTCAATCGCAAGCCGAAAGCAGACAACCGCGAGACCAGAGAATATTCCGATAAAGACACAGAGGATGAGAAAAAATACTTCTTCGTTGAAGACGCCTTCGAGGGTGGAGAATAATCGGCGCGGCGTCTTGGCACGAGCCGCGGGCGTAGGCGCGGAAGCACCCACGATCGGAGTGGGGTAGCTCATTGCCCGGCGGCCTCGCGTTTTTGAGAGATTAACAATAGGGCAAGATCTAGTCCCTGAGGCGGTCCACAGGTCGCAGCCGTTTGCTGTTCGATTTGAAAAACTAGATCCATGATGGCATCGGGGAGATCGGTCTCTCCAGGAGAGCGGAGGCTCTTAAGATTTTGTTTGGCAGCCAGCCAGCGAGCCTGAAGTGCGGGAAGCGGAGATCCAGCCGGATTGGCAGCTCCGTTGGGGTCGATCCCGGCACTCTGGGCACACGCGGTGAGACGATCTTCGGTTTGGTTAAAGGCGGCCGTGATACGGCGGTTGCGCTCGGCGTCGGAAATGTGACTGTGAAACGGATTAGCCCGGAGAATTAAATCGGTGGATGCGAGAAGCTGGCGCGACTGGGAGTCCGCGGGGTTAGCATTCACTGCGCTGCGGAGATAGCGCTGAGCCATTGTGTAATTGCCGGAGTGGTAGGCGGTTTCACCGGCTCCGGCCAAGGCAGCGGAGTTCCCGGGATCGAGGCGCAGGACTTCTTGATATTGGGCGAGCGCTCCGGTGTAATCCTGACCTTGCTCAAAAAGTTGCGCGGCCTGAAGATGCGCGCTGGGATCGCGAGGCAAGGCTGCGGCGAGGGCGATGAGTTCCGAATCGGCCTGAGCGCGCGCGTTTTCCTTGAGCAGGAACTGGATCAGTTCGATGCGAGCCTTGTTGCGATTGCCGTCAGGATCGGAATTCCAGACTCCGTACATGGCATTGTGGTAGTAGCGAGTGGCGTCTTCAATGGAACTGCGGTGGGCGGAGACGCGGGCGAGAGCAAGGTTGACGGCCGCGTCCTGAGGAGTGCGCTGCCAGAGAGCGAGGAGGTAGGATTCGGCCTCGTCGAGCCGCCGCGGGTCATTGCTGTCACGCAGCGCACGGGCAAGACTGAGTTGGTATTGAGAGTTGGTTGGATCGCAGGTCAGGGCGGCGCGGAACGCGGCAATGGCGTCGTCATAGCGCGCGTCCCTGGCATACTCCAGGCCCAGCGCGTAAAGCTTGCGGCCGCGCGCCTGCTGGTTGGCTGTGTAGCGGGTAACCAGATGGCTCACCGCCGCAAATCCGGTGGCGGCTGCGAGCGTGAGGACCACAAGAATCATGGGGGCCGACCGCGCAATCAGTTTTGGCATCTTCCACAACATATCTCGTATCACGATATCATTTGGATGGCGTGAGACCACAACGCGGTCAGCACAAAAATGGGAGACTTCCGGTCTTCGCTTCCGGTTCAGGTAATATACTTCGTCCACCGGACCGTCGAAAAATGAATCGTGAATATCACAAGAGATATAGCCAGGAACTGAATCGAGATATGGACGCGCTGGTGTTCGGGCATGCTGGCACTCCTCTGCTGGTGTTTCCTACATCCATGGGTAAGTTTTTCGAGTATGAGGATCGCGGGATGATTAGCGTGCTCGCGTCGAAAATCGAACGCGGCGAGCTGCAGGTGTTTTGCACGGACGCCGTCGATACCGAGAGCTGGTACAACCAAGGCGTGCATCCGAAGGTTCGGGTGATGCGGCATTTGCAGTTCGAACGCTACATCCTGCACGAGTTCGTGCCGTTTATCCGCTGGAAGAATCAGACGCTGAGGTTGGCGATGACGGGATGCAGTTTCGGAGCTTACCATGCGGTTAATTTTGCCTTGAAGCATCCGGATGTAGTGACTCACTGTGTGAGCATGAGCGGAGCTTTCGATATACATCAATTTCTGGATGGGTATTACGACGATGACTGCTACTTCAACTGTCCGCCAGATTATCTGCCCAATCAGAACGATGACTGGTTCCTGAGCCGCTATCGGCAGATGAAAATTGTGCTGGGGTCGGCAGACTGGGATATTTGCCTGGATCAGAATGTGAAATTTTCAGCGATTTTGAATGGGAAGGCAATTCCGCACTGGCTGGATATTAACGGGGATAACTCGAAGCATGACTGGCCGCTATGGCTGCATATGGCGGGGAAGTATTTTTGAGTAGTTGGTGAGCAGCGCTCGTCACCGCCCTTCGGTGACCCCGGCGGAGAACGGTCGGCAAGGAGTTGTAGTATGGGTGGAAATCAACAGCAATGGAGGGTCTATGGGAAAGACCGCATTCTCTGTCCTAGTTGTTTTGTTCGGCGCCTTCTGCTGGGCAGCGCCTCCCGCCGATGAATACTCTGTGGATGTGCACGTTAGTTCATCTTATTGGGAAATGGATACAGCCATCTTAGGTCCTCAGGCGGTCCAGAGGCTAAAGGCCGTCATCGGCGGAAAGAAGTATGAGTTGGAGGCTCCTACAAAGAGGGGAAACCTTCAGGCTGGAGTAACGTTATTGATACCCGGTGACTATAAAGCGAAGCTGGTCCAAGATGTGCACAAGACTGGGTACGAGTCCTCTCAAGCCTACGAGTTTCTATTCCCCGACAAGAAAACGAGAAAATTCGCAGTGGTCGGGCTGAGCGAGTGACCATCACAATTCAGGAATGGAGAAACACGTGAAGAAGGTTGGGATTCTATTTGGGATGGAGAATACGTTTCCGCCCGCGTTGGTGGAGAAAATCAACGCGATGAAGGTGGATGATGTTGCGGCGGAGTTTGTGCAGGTGGGCGGGGTTCGAATGGATGAGCCTATGAAGTATGCGGTGATTATCGACCGGATCTCGCAGGACATTCCGTTCTATCGCGCTTACCTGAAGAACGCAGCGCTGCATGGGACCATCGTGGTCAACAATCCGTTTTGGTGGACGGCGGACGATAAATTTTTCAACTACGCACTCGCGCACAAACTGGGCGTGGCCATTCCGCCTACGGTTATTCTGCCGCACAACAAGCATCCGGAAGGAACGACGGACCGGTCAATGCGGAACCTGATTTTTCCTCTGAACTGGCAGGAGTTGTTCGACTACGTCGGCTTCCCTGCTTTTCTGAAGCCTTATTCCGGGGGCGGATGGAAGCATGTCTATCACGTGCATTCTCCGGAAGAGTTCTTCCAGCACTACAACAACACCGGCGATTTATGCATGACTCTGCAGCATGGCGTGGTGTTTGAGGAGTATTACCGGTGCTATGTGGTGGGGCAGGACAAAGTGCACATCATGAAATACGATCCGAGGTTGCCGCATCATGAGCGGTATGTGAAGGGGAATCCGGCACCGTCCTCGGCGGCGCTGAAGGAACGCATTGAGAAAGATGCGCTTACCTTGTGCCGCGTGCTGGGATACGACTTGAACACGGTGGAATTTGCGGTGGAGGGTGGAGTGCCTTATGCGATTGATTTTTTGAATCCGGCGCCCGATGCGGAAATTACATCGGTCGGGCAGGAGAATTTCGATTGGATTGTCAATGCAGTAGCGGAGATGGCCGTGAAAATGGCGGTGACTGGGGAAGATCCGGCTCGCGAGTTGCGGTGGGCGTCATTTTTGGCGGGAAAGCCTCCGGCGGAGAAACCTGCGCGCAAGGGCGAACCGGCGTGGGTGGCGGAGCGGAAGCGGGGGAAGGTGGCGAAGTAACTGCAGCCGAGCTTCGCTCGGCGGACAGCCGGGAGAGGCGTCCCATAAGCGCTTCTAACTTAAGGAATAGGACACCTGTGACTAGGGATGCTGCCTTTCAAACACTAGTGAGTCTGTCTTCGAGCTCGGTGGCAAGTTCAGCGAAGCGGAAGGAGGCACCCGAAAGTGCAGGAACCTAATTGAGGTTTGTCCACAGCGAGACTATACGTGTTTGGGATTGCATCGCCCAACTGCTTCTAAGAGAGCGGCGAAGTTGTGTTCCAGGAAGTGTTCTGATTTCTCAAAGTACCTCGCAGCCCCGGCATTCAGCAGTTTCGCTTCGTTCCTTTGGGAGAGACCGCTAAGCACAAATATTGGGATGTTTCTCGTAGATGCCTCTATCTTCAGAGCCGAGAGGACGTCAGTTCCGGACATTATCGGCAGCATCATATCGAGCAATATCAGGTCGGGAGAGGTCTGACGAGCGACGAGTACCCCTTCCTCGCCATTACCGGCCAATGTAACTTCATGTCCAGCGCCAACTAGAGCCCTTTTCATGCCCGCTTGCATGATTCTGCTATCGTCGATGACAAGAATTCTCATAAGATGTACCCCTCTTCCCCGCAGGAAAGCGTAGCGGCCTTAAGCTGAGTCACACCAACGAAACCCGGTTTCGTCCGCCATTCTTAGCCTCATACAATGCTTTGTCCGCCGCCAGAAGCGCCTCCTTTCCCAAGGCAACAGCGGTACCTTCTACAACCGTGGCGCCGATGCTAGCGGTCACCGGAATTTCAGAACTCGCCGCAAGGATCGGTGCGGATGCAATTGCCAACCGAATTCTGTTTGCGCTTTGCTCAACTTCGCGCTTGTCGCAAGCGGGGAGCACCACCAAGAATTCTTCACCTCCATAACGCCCAACCAGGTCGTAGGACCGTACACTCCGGACGATGCGATTTGCAACTTCCCGCAGAACAACATCGCCAGTTAGATGTCCGAAAGTGTCATTAATCTTTTTGAAGTGGTCCAAGTCAAGCATGAGGACCGACGTCGACGTCTTTGCTCGTGCCGCCCGCTCTAGTTCTCGAACTAACAGGTCCAACGCTGCTCCGCGATTCCAGATACCAGTGAGCACATCATGCGTGGCCTGAAATCGAAGTTCCTCCCGAGCACCAATCAAATCCTGCTGCAGGGTGAGAATCCGCCGACCGACCCGCAATCGGGCTCGTAATTCATTGCGGTCAAATGGCTTGGTCAAGTAATCATCAGCGCCAGCTTCCAACCCCGTCACCACGTCTCGTTTGTCGTCTTTCCCGGTTGCCAGCAAGATGTATTGATAGGGAGACTGCTGACGTTCGCGAATCCTTCGGCACAGCTCCGTGCCATCAATCTCAGGCATTACCCAATCAAGAATGACCAACTCGGGCGGACGCTCGTGCTGCAGAATACTCCAGGCTTGGGCGCCGTCTTCCGCAACAATCACACGATAGCCCCAGGTCTCCAACCAGCGCTGAAGTATTCTGCGGAACATAGGGTCATCGTCGGCAATGAGCACATCCCCACACGAAATATCTGCCGCCGGTTCCAGAGAATGGGGCACAGTCCCTTGTCCCGTACTCATTGTCCAGCCTCTGCGGAGGTCGCCTTGAGGTTCCCCGATTTCGTTTCCTTCATCGCTGCAACGATGCCAGAAATTTCACGTTCGAAGGAGACGAATACCTGCGCTGCCTGCTCAAGGTCGTGTTTCCGGCCGAGTTCCTCCAGTACGCGAGCTTTCTGTGTCACCTCCGTGATCCCCAGATACCCCAATTCGCCTTTCAGGCTGTGCGCTGTTCTCTCTACCAACTCTGCGTCTCCTTGGGCCAGGGCACGTCGCAATGCCTCCGTATGTATGGGAGCCTGATCGGCGAATATCTCGATCACCTCCTGAAGGAGCTTTTCGTCACCCCCGAGTTGTTCGAGCACTTGCTTCAAATCCAGAGTAACCGGCTTCGCGGATTGATCCTCCTGGCGAACAGTTGTGTTCATCCACCCGGTACCGGACCTAGTCAAATTCATCGCCTTAGCGATTGCCAATTCCAACTCTCTGCTGTCGATGGGTTTGGAGACGTAGCCGTCCATCCCCGCCTCTAGGCAGTGCTCCCGGTCTCCCTTCATCGCGTGGGCCGTCATGGCAATGATCGGCAAATGAAAGTGCGTGGTCGTCTCCTGCAAGCGAAGAGTCTTGGTGGCGGTGATGCCGTCCATTTGTGGCATCTGGATATCCATGAGCACTAGATCGAAGGAGTGATCTGCCACCAGAGCTAATGCCTCGGCTCCATTGTTTGCGACGGTAATCGCGTGCCCCATTTTTTCCAGAATGCGGCTGGCCACTCGTTGATTCACTTCGTTGTCCTCTGCCAGAAGAATGTTCAGAACCTTGCGTTGGGCAGTCTGATTCGGCGGCTTAGGTGTTGTCAGTTCCGGGATTGTGCGGTTCTGTCCGAGCACTGCCAGTATTGCGGTCAGCAGTTCCACCTTTCGGATCGGCTTGAGTAGGTAAGACGTGATGCCGAGTGCTCGGCAACGTTGAGCGTCTTCGCGATGTGCCGCCGAGGTGAGCATCATGATCGCCATCAAGCCTAACCCCGGCCGGTGCCGGATTTGTTCTACCAGGGTGAAGCCGTCCATCTTCGGCATGTGCATATCGGTCAGAATCAGCTGATAAGGGTGCCCTCTTTGCTGAGCTGAAATCAGTTCGGCCAGGGCCTGTTCGCCGCCCTCCACTTGCGTGCTGCTTACCTCCCAGCGTTTGAAAATCTCCTGCAAGATCCGCCGATTCGTGGAGTTGTCATCAACCACGAGAACCCTGAGGCTGCGAAGCCGGTCGGTCGGTACGAGCGTCTCAACCTCGGGATGCCTCTCCACAGCTCTTAGCTGGACAGTGAAATGGAACTGGCTCCCTCGATTTACTTCACTCTCGAGCCAGATTCTGCCTCCCATCATCGAGATAAGCCGGGCCGAGATCGTCAATCCCAAACCCGTCCCCCCATAGTTTCGCGTAGTGGACGTGTCTGCCTGGGTAAAAGGATCGAATATGAATTTCTGCTTTTCTCGGGGAATGCCAATCCCCGTATCAGCCACGGTGATCTGTATGGTTCGAATATCCTCGTTTTCACCTTCCGACTTCACTCGAAGCGCAATCTCGCCATGATGGGTGAATTTAATCGCATTGCCGACCAGGTTGAGCACCACCTGGCGCACCCGGACAGCATCTCCCGAAACCCATTCCGGCACATCAGACGCGATATCGCACAGAAGCTCAAGACCCTTCTCGTCGGCGCGCAATGCCAGTGTCTTGAGAGTTTCTTCTAAGCAGTCCCGCAGATTGAAGTCGATCGTTTCCAACTCAACTTTTCCAGCCTCGATTTTGGAAAAGTCCAGGATGTCATCGATCACCGTAAGGAGCATCTTGGCTGACAAATCGACTGTTTCCAGATACTCCCGCTGCTCCGGATTAAGTTCCGTGTCCAGGGCCAGTTCTGTCATCCCGATCACGCCATTTAAAGGCGTGCGAATCTCATGGCTCATGTTCGCCAGGAACTCGCTTTTCGCGCGGTTGGCGTGTTCGGCAGCGTCCTTGCTGGCTCGCAGAACCTCTTGCTTGCGTGCGTTCTGGTTTAGCCACAGGCCTCCTCCGACGATGCAGATGATCGCCAAGAATATTGATGCCGCCACCTCCAACTCGGAGTTGCGTGCCAGCACAGTGTTCGACTCGATGAGCTGCTTCGTCTGTTCGACTTGCAGTTTTCTCAGTTGGTCGATCTCGGACAGGTGAGCGTCTATCAACCGATTGTATGGGTCACCGTGCAAGATGTCCCAGCCCTCTTTGCTCCGGTTTGTTTTTCTGATGGCGCGGAGTTGCACCACGTAACTCAGATAGCTCTTCCAAGTTTCTCTAAATCCTTCAAAAGCGACCTGCTCTTCAAGAGACAAGGAGGTCTTTGCGTATGACTCCGATACCTTTTCGATTTCGCTCGATAGTTCATCGAGTTGCCGATTGAAATTGGCCGCGGCCTCTGGCCCCTCAGATTCGAGCAAGTCTCTTGACGCGATGCGCATCCTTTCGAAGGATTCCGCGATGTTCGAAATCATCTCCAGAGGGATTGCGCCGTCGTCAAACAGCCTCTGATCGGCGGCCCGCATGTTTCGCACATTCGCAAGAGCGGTAATGCCGATTACGAGAGGAATGAGAGTAGTGAAAGCCACCACCGCCACAATTTTTGCATCTAGACGCATAAGCCCCCATTTATGTGAGCACTGTGTAGCCATAGACTATGGGTTACGACCTTGTACGAGGCCTCAATGTCCCGGTTCTTGCGAACGGTTGTCACCTGGATATTCGTCAGATTTCCAAGTCTCCAATTGCGCAGGTCACGTGGCGACCGTCTCAGCCGCAAGAAACAGAGCGATCGTTGTGCAGCGAAGTGCTCGACAAAAAGGTCTACGCTTGGACACGATTCATCACACGGAGGAACTACAGGCATTATGGGCGTCGGTCACACATACCAGCGTGATTTAGATCACTCTCGACGTTACTAAAGGTGAGGCCGCAGTGCTCTTTGCGAAAGGTAGCCGCGCTTACAAGAAGAGATGATTCTGGGTCTGCGGTAGTTCCACGGGTGCGAAGCAGGCTTGGTCGTCGTTGGCCACAGAATTGATCCGGGCACTCACGGGATAGCGCCGCATCCGCCGGGCGTCGCAGGGCCTCAGCATGTCGGACAAGGCAGCCACGTCCCTCATCCCCCGGATCGAGCCACAGGTCGTAGCTGTCTGGATCGAGGATGACTGGCATGCGGTCATGGACCAGTCACGGCGTTCGGAGTCGTGGTCAGGATCGAACAGGTCTCTACCATGTTGCCGCTTGGTCCCTCCAGCGGTACCATATCCCCGCGAACGCGAAAAGCTCCTGCTTTTCTCCGGGAAGTCAATCCCCGTATCAGTGTCGGATCGAAGTAGAGAGCCGCCAGCGAAAGCATTCCGAGATCCCAAGTCTTGGGTGGCCAAGGTGCGACAGAGTGACCAACGTTTTCCTCTAGAAATACTTTCAAGGCTGAGTCACCGAGACTCCGGGACTCTAGCCGCGAGGCTGATTCCGTGGGTACGATAGGTGCCGCTCGGTATCGGTGCGCAGCGCATCCGGTCAAAACCCAGGTTCCGAAGAAAAAGAAGACAAGTGATCTTTTCATGCGCATAGAAATCTGCTCCGTATGAACGGAAAATCGACGCCAGGCAAAAGCCAGCGAGTGACTGCTATCTGAGGTGGGGTTGTCCTAGATGCGAAGAGGGAGCGGTGGGGAAGTGGCGGGAACAGGAATAGCAGAAATGAAATCGAGTGTGGATTTCGATTTGCTCTGTGAGTCGATGAGATGTTCCTGACCTGTAGTGTTCCCAAGAAAATAAGCTAGAAGCTTTGCGAGAGCGAACGCCAAAATCAGCAGAAGTGCAATAACGGCTACAGTCGTCTCCGTGTCATAGCCCGTATCGAAGAGGGATTGGCCCCAATTGAGGGCAAGCGGGTCATTGCGCGAATCCTGCGTTAGCCATTTTGGAAGCTCGTTCTGCTTTCTGTTCGCGCCTTAATATACCGGAAACACGAGAGGAGCTATTTACAGGACACACAGTAGAGACTGTCGAATTGACCTCGCGGGGACGGCAAGTTCATCGGAGTATGGCGGCGTCCCCGCATGAGTTCCAAAGACTCTCCCACGTGAATTCCAATGTGAAGAAGAAGGCCTCCAGACAGGATGCTTCTGCGATGAAAGGCGGCGTTGCTCCGAAGACTGTAGAGGAGTACCTCGCGGGGATTCCGGAACCGGCTCAGAGCACATTGAAGCACATTCGCAGGGTGATTCGGTCGGTAGTGCCGGCGGAGACGACTGAGGTTATCAGCTACGGGATCCCGATGTTTAAGTACGGGGGAATGCTGGTGGGGTACGCGGCGTTCAAGAACCAATTGCAGCCTTTTCCCGACGGGGTCTGGTGTGATCGAGCAGTTCGAGAAGGAACTCGAAGGCTTTCCTACTTCGAGGGGAACGATCCGGTTCCCGTCCGATAAGCCTTTGCCCGACTCGCTACTGAAGAAAATTGTGAAGACCCGTCGCGGAGAACAAAGAATGGGACTGAGCTAATCGGGCAGAATCATTCTGGGACATTGATATACTGATAGGGTTCTCGTAGCTTCCGGCGAAAGCAAGGTTCCTCGCTTCGCTTGGAATGACGCGCGAATCATTTACACCAATGAAACCTACTTTCACCATCGGGATTGAAGAGGAATATCAGACGATTGATCCGGAGACACGGGATCTGCGGTCGCACATCCATGCCGAAATCCTGGAGAAGGGCCAGCTCATCCTGCAGGAACGCGTAAAGGCGGAGATGCATCAGTCGGTGGTGGAGGTTGGCACGGGGGTTTGTAAGAACATTAAGGAAGCCAAGGCTGAAGTCAAGATGCTGCGGCGCGATATTATTCGGCTGGCCAAAGAGAATGGGTTGCGACTAGCCTCCGTGGCGACGCATCCGTTTTCGGACTGGCGGACCCAGGACATTAATCCCGACGATCGTTACAAAAATATTGTCGAAGACATGCAGTTGGTGGCGCGGGCAAATCTGATTTTCGGTTTGCATGTTCACATCGGAATTGAGGATCGCGAGACCGCGATCCACATGATGAATCACTCCCGGTATTTTCTGCCCCACCTGCTCGCGCTGTCGACGAATTCGCCGTTCTGGCTGGGGATGAATACAGGATTGAAATCCTACCGGTGCAAGGTTTTTGACAAGTTCCCACGGACTAATATTCCGGATTATTTTCCGAGCTGGGGCGAGTACGAAAACTTTATCAAGCTGTTGATCAAGACCAACTGCATCGATAATGCGAAGAAAATCTGGTGGGACATTCGTCCGCATCCGTTCTTCAATACCATTGAATTCCGGGTGTGCGATATTCCGATGCGCGCGGATGAGACGATCGCGCTGGCGGCGCTGATTCAGGCTACGGTGGCCAAACTGTATAAGCTGCACACAGCGAATCAGGGATTTCGCCTCTATCGGCGGGCGCTGATCATGGAGAACAAGTGGCGAGCGTCGCGCTACGGCATGGACGGAAAGCTCATCGATTTCGGCAAGCAGATAGAAGTTCCGGCCCGGGATTTGATTCGCGAGTATCTGGAATTTGTTGACGACGTAGTCGATGAACTGGATTCGCGCGAGGAACTGAACTACATCCACACCATGCTGGACGAAGGCAGCGGAGCGGACCGGCAGCTGCGCGTGTACCGGGAAACTGGAGATTTGAAAAAAGTTGTCGATTACATTATTGAAGAGACGGAGCTCGGTTTAACCGACACTGAGCCGGCGTCCGCGAGAAAAGTAGGGTAATGACTCTTCCCCTAGACCAACTCAAAAGTCCAACTCAGTCGCCACAAACGCGACCTGGATGGGGCACGCGCTCTCAAGATCCCATGGTCTGGGACCCTGAATACGCAGTGGGGGCGCGCAATGCGGTGAGCGTTTGCCTGCGCGTACTGCCGGAGGAAAAGGTTTGCGTGATCACCGACGAGGTCACGTTGGAGATAGCGGCGGCCCTCGTATCTGAATTGGAAGCGCTCGGTTCGCCGCATCGGGTGTGGGTTCTGGAAGATCTAGCGGAGCGACCCTTGAAGGATTTGCCGCCAGAGATTATCGAGGATCTGGAGACCAGCCAGGTTTCAATTTTTGCCGTGTGGGCTCAGCGGGACGAACTGCGCTCACGTATGCAGATGACTGACGTGGTGAATCGGAAGAAAATCCGGCACGCTCACATGGTGAACATCAACCGGCAGATCATGCTGGAAGGGATGCGGGCGGATTTTCAAAAGGTGGACCGGTTGAGCGCAAAAGTGGTGGCGATGGTACGCAAGGCGCGGCGGGTGCGGGCCACAACTGCAGCGGGGACGAACCTTACAGCGGATTTGAATCCCAACTACCACTGGCTTAAGACGAGCGGGATTATTTCTCCAGAAAAATGGGGAAATCTGCCAGGGGGAGAAATCTTTACAACTCCCGGCGAGGTGAATGGGACCTTCGTGATTGACGGTGTGGTTGGAGACTATCTGTGTACGAAATTCGGCAACCTGCAAGCCACCCCGCTAACCATTCAGATCAAGGGAAACCGGCTCACCGAGGCGCACTCAGAGAATCGCGAACTGGAAGACGATTTCTGGACTTATACTCACACAGATGAGAACAGCGATCGTGTGGGGGAGTTTGCCATTGGCACGAATATTGATCTGAAAGATGTGATTGGGCAGATTTTGCAGGACGAAAAGTATCCCGGCGTGCACATTGCCTTTGGAAATCCCTATGGAGCGCATACGGGAGCAGAGTGGGATTCGTCGACACATATTGACGTGGTAGGGCGGAAATTCAATGTCTGGGTGGACGACGAGCAAATCATGCAGAATGGGAAGTTTTTGCTAGAAGCTTAGGCGGCGCACGTCGAAAAGTGATGATTGAAGAATCCGAAGTGACGTTGCTCAAAAAGGCGTACCAAGCGTTCAACGCTCGTGATATCGATGCTGCTTTAGCTACGATGCAGCCAGACGTCCTGTGGCCGAATGGAATGGAAGGCGGCACGGTTCATGGCCGCGTTGGTGTCCGCGAATATTGGACGCGGCAGTGGGGCATGCTCGATCCGCGCGTTGAGCCCGTGAAATTCAACTGTGATGCAGCGGGTAGGGTGGTAGTAGAGGTACACCAAATAGTCCTTGATCGCTCTGGGAAAACATTGCTGCATCGGACGGTGGAGCACGTATATGTGATCGAGGGTGGGCTCATTCGCAGCATGGAAATCCGTGAGTAAACACCTACGCACAGTCGCTTCAAGCCATGATTCCCACCCTTCGACAACAATTCAACGCCAGTTTTACTCCCGAAAAATATCAGACATTCTTGCGGCGGATTGATGATGCTTGCGGGACGCATGTGCAATTCCGGCTGTCGGAGACGCCCTGCTTTTTTCCCGAGACGCTGTTGCAGCGGATGGTCGAGGCCGGGAAGGTTCTGATTCGCCAGTTGGTGGAGAGTCCGGATTATCTGGCGAGGTCCAATGCATCGATTCCGGAGGAGTTTAGGGTTCCGAACGAACCGGCGCATCCAATGTTCGTGCAAGTGGATTTTGGATTGGTGCGCGATGCCGGCGGAGAGCTGCAGCCGAAACTGGTGGAGCTGCAGGCCTTCCCCTCCCTCTATGCGTATCAGGTTACGCTCGCGCAAAGCGGTATCGACGTCTACGGACTGAACGAGCGAGACTCGGGTTCTGAGTTGAAATATTTCTTGAGTGGGCTTGACGAAAAATCTTATCGCGAACTTTTGCGGTCAGCGATTGTCGGCAATCATGATCCCGAGAACGTGATCCTGATGGAGGTTCATCCACTAGCGCAGAAAACGTTGCCGGATTTTCTGCTGACGGAGAAGATGCTTGGAGTCAGGACCGTCGACATCGAGACGATCAAGAAGCATGGGTCGCAGCTTTACTACGAGCGGAACGGGGGACGGGTTCCGATCCGGCGAATTTATAACCGCGCGATTGTGGACGAATTGCAGCGCAAGAACGTGAGCCTGGGCTTCGACTGGAGAGACGATCTTGATGTGGAGTGGGCGGGTCATCCGAACTGGTATTTCCGCATCAGCAAGTTTTCGATTCCCTATCTACGGCATGAGTCGGTGCCGAAGACTTGGTTCCTTGATCAGTTGGATCGGGTTCCCGACGACTTGCAGAACTATGCTTTGAAACCTCTCTATTCTTTCGCTGGGCTGGGCGTGGTGATCGCGCCGAAAAAAGAAGATATCGAAGCCATTCCGGCGGAGAAGCGTGCGGAATATATTCTGCAGGAGAGGCTGCACTTTGAACCCATAATTGAAACTCCGTTTGGCGCAACGAAAGCGGAGGTGCGGGTGATGTATGTATGGCTTGGAGAGTTACGGGCGGTGCTAACTATTATCCGGATGGGACGCGGCCTCATGATGGGGGTCGACCACAACCGGAATATGGAGTGGGTGGGAGCGTCGGCGGGGTTGTATTTAAGCGAGTAGACGAGGTGGTGATAGAACGCCTCGGTGGCCTATGGGCATCTACGCGGCCAGTTGCATAGGTCTTCGCGCAGCAAGCGCGCTCAGGATGACAGCATGGGTTTTTTAGCCAATTCTCTTGACGACGTTGGTCTCCAGTTCCCGGCCGTTGCGACGGCGAAGGAAAAGTCTATCGCCTTCGAGTCGAATTGGCACGCGATCTCCCGCTTTCCATTCGCCTGGGGTGTAACCGTCGGCGGCAGCGAGGTTATATTCCCCGGTGTAGACCACGCCTTCCAGATTAATCACAACCGCGGGGCGAGGGAGGTGAGGAGCGGTTTCACGCAAAATTTCAGCTTCGGCCTGTTGCCAGTTTTCGATGTCTTGACCTTCCAGGGCGCCGCCTTGCCAGTACAGCTCCTTGGCGCGGTTTCGGATGGCATTCTGCAGCTCAAAAGAAGGATTCTTGGATTCTTTCGCCATAAGAACTGCTCAGCTTGATTGTGATCGCTGGATTCATAATACTCGCCATCGACACAGGGACGCACGAAGCCGGCGCACAAAAGGCCGCAGGTGGTTGTCACTTTGGGAAATGAAAGCAGCGGGCAGATCTGTTCGGGAATTCCATTTTGTTGCATCTAACTGTGGAGAAAGGCTTCAGTTGACCAGGGTCACCGGCGAAGCCTAACATTACCGCCGTCGGGAGTGTCGTCCTTTCATGATTGGCCAGACCGTATCCCACTACCGCATCCTGGGAAAGCTTGGGGGCGGTGGCATGGGTGTGGTGTACGAGGCTGAAGACCTGAAGCTGGGGCGGCACGTTGCGCTGAAGTTCATTCCAGAAAATCTTACTGGCGACCCCAAATCGCTGGAGCGATTCGAGCGGGAAGCAAGAGCCGCGTCGCTTTTAAACCATCCCAACATCTGCACTATCCACGGTATCGAAGACAGCAACGGGCATCCCTTCATCGTGATGGAGAAACTGGAGGGCGAGAGCCTCAAGCAATGCATTTCCGGACACCCGATGGACACGGAGAAGCTGCTGGATATCAGTATCCAGGTGGCGGACGCCCTGGCGGCGTCGCATGCCAAGGGAATCGTGCATCGGGATATAAAACCGGCGAATATTTTTTTGACTCCCGGCGGCCAAGTGAAGGTATTGGATTTTGGGCTGGCCAAGCTGGTGCACGCCGTCGGGACCGACAGCGACGAAGCGGCGGAGAACTCTTTGACGGCGATGGGAGTGATTCCGGGGACGGCAGTTTATATGTCGCCGGAGCAGGCGCGGAGCGAGGAAATCGATTTCCGCAGCGACCTGTTTTCGTTCGGCGTGGTGATGTATGAGATGTCAACCGGAAAGAAGCCTTTCACCGGCAAAAACTCACTGATGACGCTGGATGCAGTCTTGCACGAGAAGCCGGTTCCGCCGGGAGAATTGAATCCCAAAGTGCCGGTGGAACTGGAAGGCATCATCGGCAAGGCGATGGAGAAGGACCTGAAGAACCGCTACCAGAGCGCGACGCAGATGAAAGCGGATCTGCAGCAACTGAAGCGGGAGAGCGAATCGGGACAGGTGCGGAGCGGGCTGCACACCGCGAGGCTCAGGGTAGCGAGCAAGACGTTCGGCCGACCCGGCGGCCGATGGCAGTTCTGGTTGCTGGTGGGAAGTCTGGCTATGCTGGCGACGGTATTGGCGGCAGTTGGGGCGTACTGGTTGAAGCACCGGGAAGTATCAACTGCGCAGCAGCGCAATGCCATCGCCGTACTTCCCCTGCAAAATATGAACGGCGACGTCAGCGTCGATTACCTGCGCTTCGCCCTGGCGGACGAATTAACCAGCGTCTTGAGTTATTCGCGATCGCTGGAAGTGCGGCCTTCGTCAGTAACCCGAAGATATGTGGAGTTCGATCTGGATCCCCACAAAGTGGGGCTGCAACTGCACGTGGGCAGGCTGCTGACGGGGCACTATATGCGGCAGGGTGAACGATTGACCGTGACCCTGGAGGCAATTGATGTGTCCACTGACCGGCTGCTATGGCAAGGGAGCGCATCGGCATCGGTGAACGATCTGATTTCTCTGCAATCGCAATTGAGCACGCAAGTCCAGCAGGGCTTACTGCCTGCGCTGGGTGTAGCGGGGGGAGCTTTGAACACGGCGTCGCGTCCCGAGAGTCAGGAAGCGTACGACCTCTATCTCCACAGCCTCGCCCTGCCTCACGATCCCGGTCCAAACAAAGATGCAATCGCGGTGCTTGAGCACGTGGTGGGAGAAGACCGAAACTATGCGCCGGCATGGGAGGCTCTGGGTCAGCGGTATTACTTTGATTCAACTTACGGCGGAGGCGGAGAGGCAATGTTCCAGCGCTCGAATGCCGCGTATGAACGGGCGCTCTCTCTGGATCCAAATCGCGTGGAAGCCGCCAGCAATTTGATCGTCAATCGGGTGGAACGCGGCGAGCTTGGCCGGGCCTATGACGCAGCCACCGATCTGGTGCGGCGCAGGGCACAGAGCGCCGACGCACACTTCGCATTGAGCTATGTACTGCGCTATGCAGGGATGCAGGAAAAGGCGGTGCAGGAGTGCAACGCGGCACGGTCACTCGATCCCGGGAACTTCAGTTTCCGATCATGCGCCTGGGCGTTTATGGAACTCGGCCAGACTGATCGCGCTATGGATTTCGTACATCTTGACGCCGGCTCTGAATGGGCAGCCTGGGCAACGCCCTATGTTTATCTGACCGCAGGGAATGTGACGCAGGCGCGGGAGGCGGTTAAGAGTGTGGCGAAGGCTCCCTTCTATCACCGGGATTTGCTGGTCGCATGCACGCAAGCGCAGCGCCCGGCCGACATGGATAGGATTGTGCGGGAGTCGGAATCGTCGGTGATGACGGAACCCGATCCCGAGGCTTGGTATCACGTGGGAGCTCTGATGGCATATTGCGGCCAGAAAGATGCTGCGCTGCGCTTGCTGAAAGCGGCGGTGCAGCAGAACTATTGCGCGTATTCGGCCCTGCTGGGAGATCCGCTATTGAAAGACTTGAGGAAGGAATCGTCCTTCAATGAGGTGCTGACGGCGGCCAGCACCTGTCAGCAAACGTTAAAGGAAGGGCGAGGGCAGTAGGGTAGTTCTAAGATCTTAGTTTCCGCTGCCCCTTTTCCTCGCGGCCTGCGTCTAATGTTCAAGGTACATATGGGGAAAGAATTTGCGTCCGAGCGGGGGTAGGCCCCATCCTTGTAGGGTGAAATATTTGGAACCTAGCCACCTCGCGAGCCGCTTGGAGCGGCCCTTCTTGCATTTTGTAAAAGCTGCATCGGTCCCTCCTTCATTCTTGTTTATTCTTGTGGCGTTTCCCGCCCTGCTAGTCGCCGCTGCGCAGCGGACTGGAGAGGGCCAGCGGCCTGCGGTGGCCGCTGTCTCAGCTTCTGAAAATCCTCGAACGTCAGTAACGGACTTTCCTCAACTGCCTTATCAGGGAACTCCTCCTGAGATTCCACAAGATGAAGGCGCTCTCGGCTTGCGACTGATGCTGCGTCGGCTGAGCACAACCGCGCGTCTGATCCAGACGGTGGCGCATCCCGATGACGAAGATGGCGGAATGCTGACGCTCGAATCGCGTGGCCGTGGTGCCAGCGTGCTCTTGATGACGCTGAATCGCGGCGAGGGGGGCCAGAATAAAGTCGGCAGTAATTTGTCGGACGTGCTGGGCGTTCTTCGGACTCTGGAATTGCTTGCGGCGGACGAGTATTACGGAGTGCAGGAGCGGTTTTCGCGCGTAGCCGATTTCGGATTCTCGAAAAGTGCAGAGGAAACGTTCGCCAAGTGGGGTGGACACGATGTCGCGCTGGGGGACATGGTGCGAGTGATTCGGACATTTCGTCCGGATGTGCTGGTAGCCCGATTTTCCGGAACAGATCGTGATGGACATGGACATCACCAGGCTTCGAGCATCCTGACCCAGGAGGCGTTCCGCGCCGCCGCCGACCCGAAGCGCTTTCCCGAACAAATCGCGCAGGGACTGCGGCCGTGGCAGGCGAAGAAGCTCTACATCGGCAATGTGTGCGGGTTTGGGGCGACGACCTGCCCCGACGCGAACTGGACGCTGAAGCTGAATACCGGTGAGCCCAGCGCGGATCTGGGCGGCTCGTATGTGCAATTTGCAATGCAAGGACTGCGGCATCAGCTTTCGCAAGGATCCGCGAACTGGACTGTCGATCCGGGAGACAGGTTCACGTTCTACGAGCTGGCGGACTCGGTAGAGCCCGCGAAGCTGGACAAAGATGGGCATGAAAAAGATTTCTTCGATGGAATCGATACTTCCTTGCCGGGACTGGCGGCGCGGTTGGGGACGGAAGAATCGAAGGTTCCGCAGTTGCGGCACGAGTTGACGGAGATTGCAAACAAGGTTGCCCAAGCCAGCACGTATGCGAAGAAAGACGACTCGTCGGCCGCAGCAGCGCCTCTCATCGGAGTGGTCGCTGAGTTCAAGCGGCTTAACGCCGAGGTCAGCAAATCCGGACTCAGTGCAGCTGCAAAGTCTGATATGGTTTCTCGCCTGGAAGAAAAAAGCGAGCAGGCGCAAACCGCGCTTAACGAAGCTCTGCATACAACGTTCGAAGCAACGACAGTTTCTCGCGTTGATGTGAATGGTGGGCCGGTAAAAGAAGTCGTGAGAAAAGAGGCGGACGCGATTACCACTGTTTCGCCTGGGCAGGAGTTTCTGGTGGCGGCGGATTTCCACAATGGTTCGAAACAGCCTCTGGTTATCGATGGACTGAAGCTGGAAGTGCCAGAGGGATGGGCGACGACTTCCAGCAAAACGAAACGGTTTTCCGTCGAGCCTGGGCAAAACGCGCGAGTGGTTTTTCGGCTGCGGGTGCCAAACGACGCCCAGTACACTCGGCCCTATTGGCATCGCGATGATCCGGAGACGGAAAGCGTGAATCACGTCGACGACGAGAAATATGCGACTTTGCCGTTTCCGCCTCCCGTGTTGCGAGCCCGGGCGCAGTATGTGGTTAACGATGGGGGGAAGGCGGTCGAGAACGATATAACGACAACCCTGGTTACGCTGTTTGTGGACGATGCCGGACAGGAACGAGCGCGTCCGCTGGCTGTCGTCCCGGCGTTTTCAGTCGCGCTGGAACCTGGAACGCATGTCATCTCAACTCACAACGGCGCGAGTTCCACCGTAACGGTGGGCGTGACCAGCAATCTTAACCGTGACATGGCGGGAGTACTGCGCCTGGAGTTGCCACAAGGTTGGCGGTCGGAGCCAGCGCAATTGGATGTGAAGTTTACGCGGCGCGGGGAGAAGCAGGATTTTCAATTCAAGGTCTTCCCTGCCGGCTTGCAGGAGGGGCGTGCGAAAGTTCGGGCCCTGCTGGAGGCGGACGGCAAGAAGTTTAGCGAAGGCTATACTCTGGTGACTCGCGAGGATTTGGGCAGCTTCTACTACTATCAACCGGCTCTACAGCGGGTAAGTATTGTGGACGTACAGGTGCCGCATGATTTGAAGATTGGCTACATCATGGGCGCGGGCGACGACATTCCCACCGTGTTGGCGCAGGTAGGAATGGATGTGACTCTGCTTTCGCCAGAGAAGCTCGCGAGCGAAGAGTTGAATCGCTACGGGACGATCGTGTTGGGAATTCGCGCCTACGACACGCAAAAAGATGTGGCCGCAAACAATAAGAAGCTTCTCGATTTTGTTGCCGCAGGCGGAACACTGGTCGTGCAGTACAACAGCGGGGTGGCGGATTTTAACAGTGGACATTTCACGCCGTATTCCGCGGAACTGAGTCGCGCGCGGGTTTCGGTGGAGGAAGCGCCGGTCGATATCCTGGCTCCCGACGATGAAGTATTTCATTATCCGAACACGATCACGGCCCGCGATTTTGACGGTTGGGTACAGGAGCGCGGGCTTTACTTCATGGACAAATGGGACGAGCATTTCAAGGCGCTGCTAGCCTGCCATGATCCGGGCGAGCAGTCCCAAAAGGGCGGATTGCTGCGGGCTCAGTATGGCAAGGGAACTTATATCTACGCCGGATACGCGTTCTTTCGCCAGTTGCCGGCAGGAGTGCCGGGAGCCGTGCGGCTTTACGTGAATTTGTTGAGCGCGGGGCATGGGAAGTAGTGATCGGTGCTTCGTTCCTGGTGTGTGATCCGACCGACGCATGGATTCTCCTGCAAAATTAAATTCGAGCTCGCCTGGCCTGATCCGTGGAATGGGCCTCGGGAGCGCGACCGCGCTCAACATGATCGACATGATCGGCGTGGGTCCGTTCATCACCATGCCGCTGGTGTTGGGAGCGATGGGCGGCCCGCAGGCCATGCTGGGATGGGTTGTGGGCGCGCTGTTAGCGGTATGCGACGGTCTGGGTTCTGCAGAATTGGGCGCGGCGCTACCGGGGTCGGGCGGACCGTACCGCTACCTGAATGAGATTTATGGGCCGCGGAAATGGGGGCGGCTCATTTCCTTTCTGTTTATCTGGCAACTTTCCTTCAGCGCGCCGCTTTCGATTGCCACCGGGTGCATTGGACTGGCAGGTTACGCCGCCTATTACTGGCCGAGCCTGGAAACGGTTTACGCCGCACACACTGCGGCTTTGCCCATCCCATGGGCAGGGCCACTTCAGGTGAGTTGGGTTGTCACGCCGGGAACTGCACTTGCGGTCGTCATCTGCTTTTTCACCGTCTTGTTGCTGTATCGGCGCATCACAGTGATCGGACGCCTTTCGAAAATACTGTGGCTAGGCGTGATGGCAACGATTGGGTGGGTCATCTTCGCCGGATTGACGCACTTCAACGCCGCTCGCGCCTTTGATTTTCCTCCCGGTGCGTTCACCCTCTCACGCGGTTTCTTCACCGGCTTGGGCGGAGCCCTTCTGGTAGCCACTTATGATTACTGGGGTTACTACAATGTTTGCTACCTAGGTGATGAAATAAAAGATCCGACGCGGAATATTCCGCGGGCTCTGCTGCTTTCCATTCTGCTGGTGGCATGTCTATATCTAATGATGAACTTGTGTATTCTGGCCGTGATTCCCTGGCGAGAGATGCTCCGGGCAGGCCAGACTAACAGCGGACTGTATGTTGTGTCGTTGTTCATGCAGAGGATTTATGGCATGTGGGCGGCGCGATTGGTCACCGGAATGGTAATCGTGACCGCATTTGCGTCTGTCTTCTCCCTGACGTTGGGGTATTCGCGCGTGCCGTATGCAGCCGCCCTGGACGGGAACTATTTCCGGGCATTTGCCAAAGTGCATCCGGTACACCGCTTCCCGCATGTTTCGTTGCTGGCACTGGGAGTCGTTGCGGCAGCGTTCTGCTTTTTACGACTCAAGGATGCGATCGCGGCTCTGGTCGTCATTCGCCTGATCCTGCAATTTATGGTGCAGGCGATTGGATTGATAGTCTTCCGAATTACGCGGCCGGAGATCGCGCGCCCGTTTCGCATGTGGCTGTATCCGGTGCCAGCGTTGGTGGCGATCGCGGGATTTGTTTTTATTCTATTCAATCGCGAAAACTGGCAGAAGGAAATACGGTATGCGGCGGTTATATTGTTGCTTGGCCTCCTGATATACATGATTCGCGCTTGGAGGGGCTCGCAGTGGCCGTTTGGGCCGGTGGGTTCTGAAGGAAGTTCATAATTTTCAACACAGAGGAAAACAGAGGAAGGCGGGGACATCAAATGGGGAAGGCACTGACGAACCGTAAGCTTAGTTATCTTGGAGTTTGCGTGATGGCGTTCGTGGGCTTATGTACGGCTCAGAATGCCAAGCAGAATACCAAGAAGAAAGATGAGCATCGGACGGTCACACAGGTGCTCGACCGCTCCGTCACGAATACGGAGCATGAGTTCACTTCCGCGGCGGAGGCCATGCCCGAAGATAAGTTCGAATTCGCGCCCACGAATGGTGAGTTTAAAGGGGTGCGCACCTTCGGCGAACAAATAAAACACGTGGCCGCGGTGAACTATATTTTTGGGGCGGCAATACTGAGCGAAAAAGTTCCAGTGGATGTCGGCGACGAATCCGGACCTGCATCGGTGAAGACCAAGGCGGAGATCCTTAGTTACTTAAAAGACTCATTTGCCTATGTTCACAAGGCTATTGAGACGGTTAACGAGAAGAATCTGGTCGATCCACTAAAGAGCCCGTTCGGAGAAGGATCAGTGACGCGGCTGGGCCTGGCGACCAGCGTTGCAGCTCATGGCTTCGACCACTACGGGCAGATGGTGGAATATCTGCGCATGAACGGAATCGTACCTCCAGCCAGCCGGTAGGGATCTTTCAAGCATTTAGTGACGTCGAGGCGCATCGTCCTCGGGCGCTGCGATGAGGCTGGATAGGTGGCGCCGGAAGGTGATCGTAGGTTCTTTGGCAACGCGCTCAGGATAGGATTCAACAGCGCGAAGAAACTCCTGGATCTCTTCAAAGGCCTGCCGATTGCGATGCGAGATGTGACGTTGCATTTTCGGCTTCATTTTTCACCCCAAATACTTGCCGAGTTCTCGCCGCAGCAGCAACCCTTATGTTGAAATTAACACGTGCAGGAGGGGAAAGTTTCGATTGTGGGAATCACTAGTTCATCACATTTCTCGCGATTCGCAGGCCTTCATCTACGTGCTCCACCTGAGGAGATCGAGGTGAGAAGCAACTCGGCGCGCAGTCCCTTGCTGGCAAGATGAGCGGCAACAACTTTTATTGTTTTCTGAGCTGATGAGTGGGGATCGAGAAAGACGACGACCGACGGACCGGCCCCACTCAGGACCGCACCCAGAATTCCCGGACTCCCCGTCAGCTCATGCAAGCACGGCAGCAGCGGACAGAGTGGAGCGCGGTACGGCTGGTGCAGGCGATCTTCAAGCGCGGTTGCAAGTAATTCGTGACGCCCTTGCATAAAAGCAACGAGCAGCAACATGGAGTTTTGAATGTTGATCACGGCATCGGCTCGGGAATACTGCGCCGGGAGAACGCGTCGAGCTTCTTCAGTGGATAGCATCTGATCGGGAAGGGCGAGCAGCAGGGGCCACTTCCCTTTCGGCCTGATGCTGACCACTTGCGCCTCGGCTTCCCCAGACATGCGGGCCACGGTGAGCCCTCCCATCCAGCAGGCGGAGGCGTTATCAGGATGGTGCTCGCGCCGCGACGCCTCGCCGATGATTTGGGCATTGGTCCATCGCATCCCCCCGAAGTGATTGGCCAAGGCGATGCCAGCCAGACGCGCCGCAGCAGAAGAGCCACAGCCCTTGCCGATCGGAATGTCGTTTCTGATGCGAAGAGACAACGGAATAACATCTGCGCCCTGCGCTTCGAGGATCTCGCGGTAGGTGGTGAGGATCAGGTGGTTCTCCAAACCCTGGCAGATTTGGAGATCGCGGCCGCGGGCACGAATGGAAAATTCGGTGGCGGGCCGGGCATCGATCGTGATAAACAAATCCATCGCCAGCGCGGCGGCATCAAAGGCCGGCCCTAGATTCGCTGAGGTCGCGGGGAGCGCCAGCCGAAACGCTGGAATTGATTTCTGTTTCTTCCTAGACATTGGCTTGCGTGGGATCGGCTTTCTCTGCTCGCTCCAATGTCTGGATTACCGCTTCCAAAGTGGCATCGAGCACGACGGGAGGATGGCGTAGCGGCTTCAGTGCAGCGTTGTCGCGCTCATTCACGGTATCGCGAAAGAGCTCGCCGCGGTGGAACTCCATCGTGAAGTCAGGATCCTTAAGCAGATTTCCTGTGAGCACCAGGACAACAGTTTCTTCCGCCTTTACAAATCCCTGGCGTAGCAATTTCCTCAGTCCGGCGAGCGTGACCGCGGAGGCGGGCTCGCAGCCAATTCCTTCCGCGCCGATTTCAGCTTTCGCCTGCGCGATTTCGACCTCGTTCACCTCTTCGCAGGCACCCCCTGTGGCTTGAATAACTCTTACCGCCTTTTCCCACGAAGCGGGATTGCCGATGCGGATGGCGGTGGCACGAGTCTCAGGCTGCACGCTGATAAGTTGCTTGCCCTCAGCTTCGCGCAGGGTGCGAACCAACGCGTTGGCCCCTTCGGCCTGAATCACGGATAACTTCGGCAGATGCGGGATCAGTCGGAGATCCAGCATTTCCAGCAGCGCTTTGCCGATCGCAGAACTGTTGCCCAGGTTGCCGCCGGGCACGATGATGTGGTCGGGCGGATGCCAATCGAGTTGCTCCAACAATTCAATCGCGAGAGTCTTCTGACCTTCAATGCGAAATGGGTTGATGGAGTTCAACTGGTACACGGGGGCGCGTCGCACAAGTTCTTGCAGCAGTCGAAGGCAGCCATCGAAGTCGGTGCGGAGTTGGCAGGTGAGGGCGCCGTAGTCGAGTGCCTGAGATAATTTGCTCCAGGAAATTTTCCCTTCGGGCACAAGGACCAGGCTGCGCATGCCACCTCGCGCCGCATAGGCGGCCATCGATGCGGACGTATTCCCGGTGGATGCGCAAGCCACCCAGTGGTATCCCGCTTGGCGTGCAAAGGTGGCGGCAACCGTCATACCTGCATCCTTGAAGGAGCCAGTCGGGTTCATGCCCTGGTGTTTCGCATAGAGACGCGACACCCCGGTGAGGCGCGAGGACTGCGGCAGCTGGTAGAGCGGAGTGTTACCCTCTCGCAGGGAAATCACAAAGTCCGCGGACTCGGGCGCGGGCAAAAGTTCGCGGAAGCGCCACACACCGCTGAGATCTAGTAATTCGTTCGAGGAACGGCGCGCATGCCAAATTGATTTTAGGGTCGCGGCGGGAAGGTTGGATGACTTCCAGGACGAATCGGTAATCTCCAGCAAATTCTTGCACTGCGGGCAGCGAAAATCCTGAGCAGCATCCGGAGCGAGCGCACCGCAACCGATGCAGCGAAAGCCGAAAGTGCCCTTGGCCTTGCTAACGGGAGAACCTCGATCAGACGTGGCGGAGAGCGGCATGAAGTGGACGACTACCTATCGCCCCGCAGATATTCGTCCGTTTTGTTGATCCAATCAGCGCGCGGGGGATTGAAAACATCGAGATCAACCGTATCTTCAAGCGCTTCGGCCTTGTGAGGCATATGCGCTGGGATGCAAAGAACTTCGCCCGCGCGGACGACAATTTCCTGGCCGTCGATCCAGAACTTCAGCGCGCCGTCGAGTATATACGTGAGTTGTTCGTTGTGATGGCTGTGCTCGGGGACGATGCATCCCTTTTTCAGCAGCACGCGCGCGACCATGATTTCCTGTCCGACCACGAACTGCCGCTGCAGAAGCGGGTTCAGCTCTTCCAGTGGAATTGTGTGCCATGGGATGTATTGCAGTGGGGCCTTGCTAACTGCGTGCTTGGTCACGGCACGTTGCGCGCGAGAGTGAGGCTTCGCGGTCTTTGATTTTACTTTTGCTTTTGCTTCTCTGCCGGACGACTGTTTGGTCTTAGGTTTTTTCGCCATAATTAATGAACCCTGTCACCATACAACTTTACCGCATTGTCATGCAGGTAACCGTGCGCCAGTTCGAGGGCCCGGGCTTCGCTGATTTCGTTTTCCGAGATCATCTCGGCGAGCGCCGCTGCCAGCGCCATACGCGATGATTCCGCTCCCAGCCAGTAGCTCTCTTCCGCGCCTAGCACTTCATTGTAAGGGAAACAGTCTGTGCCGAAAGTGATCTTATCGGGGAAAGTTTCAAGCCACATCTTGAGGGTATCTTTGAAAGCCGACGGATATTGCGCGAGTTCGCCGAACGAGGAATCCAGGTACACATTCTTCATGGCGGCAAGCCAGATCGCTTCCCGCTCCAGGGGATAGCCGCCATGAATCATTACGAAGGTTGTGCTGCGATAGCGCGGATCGCGCAGCACGCTCTCCAGATTCATGATGTTGCTCTGCGAGAGATTGAAATAGTCACCGATGCCAATGGCGGTGTGAATGTGAACCGGAAGGTGCAAGCGTCCGCCCTCCTGAATGAGATAGCGGAAAATATAATCCTGAAAGGTGCGGTAATCTTTTTCGCTGGGAGCACCGCTGGCAACGTAGTGCTGATAAAGGTCCGCGGCTTGAGCTCGTGTAGGGTCGCCAAAGGTGGTAGGCCGGAAATATGCCACCTCAAACTTCATGGCGATCCCGCCTTTTTTTTCATTCTCTTCCAGCACGTGGCTGATGAATCTTAGATAGCCGTCAAAATCAGAGGGGAGTTTCGCGACATTCTCCTGTTGCATCCAGCGATGCAGCATTTTTTCCTGCAGCGGGATGAAGACTCCTTCATCAGGATTGCGCGCCGTTTCCCGTTCGTTATTGAAAGGCCACATGAAAGAGTCGGCGAAAAATACCCAGGGAAACCTCTTGGGATCGAGATAGTCCGCCATCATGGCTCGGTTGGCCACGGAGCTCTCGCTGTTGATTTTGTCGAGGATCATGTTGAAGTACGCCGTGCCCGCATATTGTTTCTTCAGCTCAGCTTTTTTTGCGACCAGCCACTTGGAGTGCTCGGGCGACAAATCGGCATACGGATATCCGAACAGAGCCTTGGCTGCGGCAATGAGTTCGGGATTATCGTCGCGCGTGCGCAGGGCTTCGCTGGCGTCCGGAGGTGCGGCCATGGCATCGACATCGGGGTCATCGGAAAAACCGGGGTGAGCGTGGTGATCAAAGGCCGGGATTTTTTCAATCTGCGGGAGCAGGCGCTGATAGATCTCTTGCACGTCAGGACCGGGAAAGGGACGGGCTTGGGCGGCAGCGAAAGATGCCGGAAAAACGATGGCGCAGAGCAGGAAAGCGCGCCGGACTTGACATACCAGTTTCATGATTCCCTCAGGGGCTGTGAAGCCCAATCCTCGCAGCAGTTGTTTATCGCAGCGCTGAAAGCGCGGCGCCAACCCAAAATTAAACCGTCGGTCTCCCGGTAAGGTCGCCCTGTTTCTTAATCAAACGTGATCTTCGGCATTTGCTCACTATCTTTCCACCAGAGTTCTCTGCCAGGTCGCGGAGACTTTCATGATGCGGGCCGCAGCCTCCCGCAGATTTTCCACCGACGAAGCAAATGAGAAACGCACAAAATGTTTTCCCGATGGGCCGAAGGCGGCGCCAGGGATGGCTGCGACACCCGCATCGTCCAGCAGGATACGGCAGACCTCTTCGGCGCCGGCCCCGGTACCTCGAATGTCGACCCAGGCATAGAACGCGCCTTCGGGATGTTCGCAGCGAAATCCTGGGATCTCATTCAAGTCCTGGATGAACTGTTCCCGGCGCCGAGCAAACTCGGCAACCATGCGGGGAGTGTTTCCATCACGATCCCGAAGCGCATCGATGGCGGCGTATTGAGTGAATTCTGCCACGCACGTGTAGCTGTTGACGGCCATCATCGCGAGCGCGGGTGCCACTTCGGGTGGCGCGACTGTGTAGCCGAGCCGCCATCCTGTCATCGCGAAACTCTTCGAGAAGCCGTCAATGATCAGAGTGCGCTCTTTCATGCCGGTGTAACGCAACATGGACAGATATTCGCCGCCGTAGATGATGCGCGCATAGATTTCATCGGAGAGAACCCATAGATCGTGCTTGGCCGCGAGTTCGGCCAGTCCTTGCTGAACCGAGTCGGTGTACACCGTGCCCGTCGGATTGCTGGGTGAATTAGTGATGAGCATGCGCGTGCGAGGCGTAATCTTGGCCGCGACTTCACAGAGGTCCGGCTGAAAATGGTTGCGGGACGATAGTTCGAAAGGCACCGGCACTGCACCCAGTCCAAGTGTGATCGATGGATAGCCGGGGAAGCCTGGATCCGGATAGAGAACTTCGTCACCCGGTTCGAGCAGCGCCATCATGGCGAAAAACAGAGCGGCCTTGCATCCAGGCGCGATTACGATGTTGTCGGCGGAAACGTTAATACTGCGGGTCCTCTGCAAGTATGTAGCGATCTCGTCGCGCAGGGCGGGTACCCCAGTCACGGCGCAATAACGGTCTTTGCCGTCGGCGAGTGCCTTCGCGGCTGACTCGACGACCGATGCACCCGGATGAAAATCCGGCTCGCCCAGTTCAAGATGGATGATGGAGTGACCTTGTCGCTCGAGTTCCTTGGCGCGAGCAAAGACTGACAGCGCGCCTTCGCCACTCATAACTGACATCCGGGATGCTATGGATCGCATGCACTCTCCACGAAGTTTGCAAAGAACAATCTACAACCCTTTATACATGCCGCCATCGACGAGGATAGTCTGTCCCGTAATGTATGACGCGCGCTCGGAGGCCAGCCAGACAATTGTCTCGGCAACCTCGCGCGGCTCGCCCAATCGCTTGAGCGGGGCGTCGGCGGCCCAAGCGTCGAAAATCTCCTGCTCACTTTTTCCCAACGCGGAGGATCGCGCCGCAGCCAATTCTTTCAAGCGATCGGTTGCCGTGAAGCCGGGACCCACGTTGTTCACCAGGATTCCGTCCTTGCCAAATTCGTTAGCCAGGCTCTTTACCAGTCCAACTACCGCAGCCCGCACGGCGTTTGAGAGGACGAGGTCGGTCACGGGCTGCTTGGTCGTAATCGACGTGAGTGTGATGATGCGGCCCCAGCGCTTCCTCTGCATGTGCGGGATCACTTCGCGCGCAAAATATACGCTGCTGAGAAAGTTCAGTTCGAGGGCGCGTTGCCATTCCTCGAGGGTCGCCGCAAAAAACCCTTTGGCAGGCGGGCCGCCGGCATTGGTGACGCAGATATCGATGCCTCCGAATTTTTGCGCGACAGCGGCGACGAAGT
>OBLW0100000151.1_pt1 | contig 55892 bp, 35 predicted proteins | sample 1520161 | NCBI WGS metagenome assembly OBLW01 (sample SAMEA3539309, study PRJEB22396) | soil metagenome | biome: tundra; feature: field; material: soil | place: USA | collected 2010-05 | depth 0.15 m
CCTTCGGCCCATTTCATAATCTACCCCACGCAACCTCGCTATTTGCACCAGAGCCCTATGACAGACAAGCGGTATCGCGACGGCAGAGACGACGAACTTCCCCTGGATGCTTACCTAGCCGTGTACACCTGGATAGGAAGGTGGGCGGAGGAAGCGTCCGATCCGGAGAGGCGCAGGATCGCGCAGGCAGTCCATGAGTCACTCACCGCCCTCGGCGTTTACATGTGGGACGTCATGCGGCAGATGGCGCACGATATCGAAGCCTTGCCCGGACAGAAAACGGACCATTGATCATCTATGGGGGCGACTCGAGCACTCCTGCGTGGGGTCGCTACTTGCGCTCGCGCCAGAACCGCTGTGTACTTGGTCGGCCCACTTTTAGCACACCAGCCCGACTTGAGCCAGCAAAATTGGCGAAGCACATAGCCCGAGATGGCTGATGCCGGATCAGTCGCCGCAGTTCTGGCCCCACTGATGCCTGGACCCTACAGCGTTTGTGAGTACTAATCCGGCTAAACTTTCGAATTGCCGACAATCCAAGGTAAATGTCCAGCGATACAAACGCACCGAAAGCGGAGCTGGGGCAATCCTGACCCAGTCGGAAAAACAAAGACCCGGTACCCGGCGTCCAGGGTGGAGTGAAAAAGGCAGCGAGTCAGCCGCGCGCTTGCGCTTGTTAGCGAGTTGGCGTGCGCTTGCGTGCACGTTGGCGGGTTGGCGGACCGATTCTCAAAATCGAGACCTGGGACGCCCGGCGGCCGGCTGGTTCTGGGCGGTAGGGCTTATGAGCAAATGAGAGAAAGGCGTTGTCTATTGAAAGGGGCATTCCCGGTCAATTTCCGATGACTGGAGGCGGCCTCGATTCCAGGTTGTGCCCTGCAGAGACCAAGTGACGATGCTGCATGGTTATGTGATAATTCTCACGCGAGCTGCATGGTCATGTGACAGCCCTCGCAGAGTTTCCCCGAACGCTGGAACGCTGAGTCTCAGGAGACAAAAGTCAATGGCTCAAATTGGGCCGGCGTGTTCTCACCGAGAATCACGGATCAAGCTGCTGGTTCAACGATTCGTCATCGTTGCGCTTCTCAGTTTTTCGGCAGTTGCGGATGCGCAGCAACAGACCGCTCCTCCGATCCAGATCTATGGCGGGTATTCGTGGCTCTCCAACAGCTTCAATGGAGTGCCCGGTTCACAGAAAGCATTGAACGGGTGGAATGGCGGCTTGGCCTTTCCGCCATGGCGTCACCTGCGCTTCAAAATCGATTACTCGATGTACCGGGGAACGAATGCCGGCGACCCGCAGCACGGCTCTTTCCTCATGGGCGGCGGCCAGTACGAGGCGACGGTTCACCGCGAGCGCTTCTACGCTGAGGCACTTGTCGGCGAAGGGGGGCTGAACGGCACCTGGTTCAAAGCCGACGCTACCGGTTACAAGAACGGGAATACCGGCACGATTGCGTCCCTCGCCGAGTTCCTTGGGGGCGGCATCGACACGCCGATCAGCCATCACGCCGCCATTCGTGTTGAGGGCGGCGTCCAGCACTCCAATTTTCTCCCCATCGAGCCGGATCCCAAATCCCAGCCGTATCATCTGGCCGGAATACCGAACTACTTCGGCCGCTTCTCGGTCGGCATAGTCTGGCTGCCGAGCCTGGGATCGGCGGTTCGGCCGGCCCCGGAGGCCTCGACGCGTACCCCGGTCGAGAGCGAACTCATCTTCGAGGGGCAGTATTCCATCGGTCACTTCAAGATTTTCGCCAACACATGGTGGAGCTATCTTTCCGGCGGCGGCTTCGAATATGACCGCCATTCCTGGGGCAATTTTATCGGGGCACGCGTGGATTACTCGGCCGAGATTCTGCCGGTCCTGATACTGCGGCAGCCCAGCAAAACGGACATTTGGGGTAATCGGCAAAGCAATGCGTTTGAAACCGTGCCGGGCGTGGGGATTTCGCCGATCGGCATGCGCCTGCTTTGGCGCGACGGGAAGCACTTTAAGCCTTACTACGTTGTGAAGGGCGGCATGACCGTGTACACGAAGAAGGCTTTTTCGCAGTACGCGTCTTACGAGAACTTCAGCCTGCAGCAGGCCATCGGTGTGCAATTGAAACTGACCGATCGCTGGGATTTTCGCGCCGGATTTGAAGTCTTTCACCAGTCCAACGGCTTCGCTGTGCCCAGCAATCCGGGCCTTGACGAGATGATCCTCAACGGGGGTCTCAGCTACCATCTGGGCCATGCGCGGGCCGGGAATTGATCGCCCGGCTCCGGTTAGCTGCGAGGAACGCAGGCCCGGCCCCACCCGGCGCATGGGGTCTTTCCGGACATCGATCCCGAAAAGTCGGCATGGCGACTGGAATCCAATGACCCATCGAGAGTGTGCAAAGTTGTGGGCTGGTCATGCTTCCGCCCGGTCGATCATCCCCACCTTGTATTCGACAAGGCTGCCCCTAGGGGCTTCAAATACCCGTTTGAATGTCCATTTCATTCTCAGAGACTAGTGCAGCCCACAACTTTGCACACTCTCGTTGTGTAGCGCCCTCTGCGCAAGGATGAGCCAGACGCTCCGTCATGAACCTGTTCGGACGATATTCAAATGGCCCGGTCCCTGGTGAAAATCGACTTTGACTACCCGGATCATTTCGTTATATAAGCCAGACTATCGGCTGCAGCGACTGACGCCTCGGGTGAAGACCGATCCTCGAAGACTCTTATACGAGGTTCGCAGCTGCAGCAGAAATGAAGCTCGATAGCTGCGCCCACGAATGCTCCTTGGCGGCGCTAGTTCTCTGAGGGCTACTGAATGAATCGACGCGACTTTCTCCTCTCCATGGCTCAGCTTGGCGCAGCCCTCAACATGGCGCCCATCTTGGCGCCCGCGGAAAAGAACGATTCGCAATGGCCGGACATGAGCTGGTGGTATCGGAGCCCTGCATCCCGATATTGGGAAGGAATCCCGCTCTCGAACGGCCGATTAGCCGCCATGGTGTACGGAAGGATTGACGACGAACTGATTCCAATCAACGAGGAATCTCTCTGGAGCGGCTCGCCCTACGACCCGAACAATCCAGATGGGAAAGCTGCACTTCCGGGTATACGGCGTCTATTGTTGGAAGGCCGCTATATCGAAGCACAACAGTTATGCGAAAAATTGATGAGCATGCCGGTGTCCGTTCAAGACTACCAACCCTTGGGAGAATTGCGTATCAAGTTTGCGGTGCCCGGCCCAGCAACGAATTATCGTCGCGAACTCAACATGGATTCTGCACTGGCTCGGACCGAATATACCGCGGGCGGCGTTCGATATTTCAGGGAGGTCTTTGCAAGCTATCCAGATCAGGTGCTTGTGGTGCGCATTACAGCGGACCGTCCATTCAATATCTCGCTCTCTGCCCGGCTGGGGAGCATTCAGCCAAGCGCGAAATCTCGTTTAGTTGAAACAGACAGAATTGTGATGGATGGAATGGCCGAGACCTTAACCACCGGAAATTCTGCTCATCCTGTCATTCCCGCTAAGCTTCATTGGCAATCGCAGCTCCGCTTGATTCCAGAGGGCGGAACACTAACCCATGACCGGATAAAGGAAGATGAGGACCGAACCTCCGCTTGTGTCACCGTAACGAATGCAGATGCCGTAACCCTGGTTCTCGCAGGAGCGACGAGCTACGTCCGGTGGAACGATATCAGTGCTGATCCCGTCGGACGGGTCGACGCTTTCATGAAAGCTGCCGAAACACCTTATACCGTTCTGCGGACCAGGCACCTCGCCGATTGGCAGCCGCAGTTTCATGCCTGCCGGCTCGATATTGGCGGTGCAAGTGCCGACGCCGAAGACACCACCACACGGTTGGACAAATTGCGCCAGGGATCCAGCGATCCGCTGTTTGCGGCGCAGTACTTTCAATACGGCCGCTACTTGCTCCTGGCCGAGTCGCGACCTGGAACTCTGCCGTTTAATAACCACAACGTATGGCTAAACAACATGGAAGGGAGATGGCAGGGCCGGTGGACTCTGAATATCAACATCCAGGAATGTTATTGGCCAGCGGAAAACACGAGCCTTCCGCAAACCAATGAGGCGCTGCTGACGTTCACGGAACAGTTGGCTGAGACCGGCGCTCGAACGGCGCGTGAACTCTATGGATGCCGTGGCTGGGTCGCGCACCATGGAACAGATGTATGGATGAATACGGCGCCTACCGATTTGACTGGTCCCGGCATTTGGCCCACCGGCGGTGCGTGGCTCCTGCAACAGCTTTGGGAGCATTACGCATTTCAACCTGATCCCGCCTATCTGCGGCGCATCTACCCGCTGTTCAAAGGGTGCTCGGAGTTCTTTCTGGATTTTCTGGTAGAAGAACCCAAACACCAATGGCTCGTAACGTCGCCTTCAGTATCGCCGGAGAACTCATTCTTTACTCCGGGTGGAGCGCGGACTCAGGTCTGCATGGGGCCAACATTGGACAACGACCTCTTGCGCGACCTGTTCAACCACACCGCCGAAGCCAGCCATCTCCTCGGGATAGATGCACCGTTTCGCGAGGAAGTGAAATCGGCATTCCGACGCTTACCTCCAGATCGAATCGGAAAGCACGGACAAGTAGAGGAATGGCTCGAAGACTTTGATGAACCGGAGATTACGCACAGGCACCTCTCGCCGATTTATGGCTTCTTTCCCTCCAACCAGATTACGAACGAAAGAAACCCCGATCTGGTAAACGCGGTCCGAGTCACTGTTGATCGACGGGGGGACAAAAATCTGGGATGGTCCGGTGCGTGGAAGATCAATGTTCGCGCACGCCTCCGCGACGGAGATCACGCACACGCCATACTCCAGAAAATGCTCACCGAAATCAGTATCCACCCGGGTAAGGAAGACAGTGATCGTGTACCTTCTTTTGAGGGTAATCAAGGAATTCAAGGAGTCACTGCCGGCTTGGCCGAGATGTTGCTGCAAAGCCACGACGGCAGCGTGACGTTACTGCCCGCATTGCCAATAGCATGGCCTGACGGCCGTGTAGAAGGCCTGCGTGCCCGCGGTGGTTTTGCTGTTGATATCTGGTGGCAAAACGGCACACTCTCAAGAGCGCGGATACGATCGTTATGCGGAAGTTCTTGCCGGTTGAAGTACGGAGCCCAAGAAGTTAGCTTCAATACTCGGGTGGGTGAGTCTTACTTGCGTAACGGGTTGCTCCAGGCGATTTGAATATTCACGCAAAATGAGAATCATTGTTCGGGTTGTCGCAACGGACCGATTGTCGAACAGGGTCCCGCAGAATCTCCGCGAAGACGATGAATGCCATCGTCTTCCCATCGGGAAGACCTGTGCCTCGCCAAAACTCCATCCGACCACAAATTGAATCGAAGCATCGATATCTTAACGGTTAAGAGATACTTGGATAGCCCGACTCGTGCTCATTGGAAAGCTATGAAAATACAGGCCGATGGAATTCTGGCGAGGGACAGGTCATAGTTACACCTTTGCCGTTGGAACATTTCTGAATCTTCTTGATTCTCAGTCGTCCTCGATATGACCATAGCTCCAATAGTTCCTTAACGACCTGTGCGCCAGTCGTTCTGTCCGAAAATGTCACCCCAAGGCCGTCCTTACCATTTAGCTCGACCGCCAGCAGTTGAATCCCGGCCTTCCTGCGGCAAATATAGATGGATTGAATGGCTGACTGCTCAAGAATGCTCCAAACTGCAGGCGAAGCGGGCAGGCGCCTTGAGCGCAACCGATATGGAGGATTGCGGTTCTAGAATATTCCGCTTGGCCCCTGAGTTCGCTAGTCCCGGCAGGCCCTGATAAAGTCTGCTGAAACGCATAATTCTTAACGTCGCGCGCTCTTCGCACAGAGGCCGCTGCACACTTATTCAAACGCGATTGTATATTCGTTCTGCGGTTCCAGGCGGACTCGCCAGTCGCCGTTTACCTCCGTGATCGCAATTCCGTGCCCACCAGTCTGCACCTTCACGATACGCTGACCGCAAGGCGGCCGCAGCATGAACTCGCCCGCACTGGCCGGGCGCAATGCCGCACTGACCGCCTTGCCCGCTCGCCAGCTTGCATCCACTTCGACGTCGCCGCGGGCCTTCAGTCCGCGGAAGTGTCCTTCAGACCAGACGGAAGGCAGAGCGGGCAGAAATGAGATTTCGCCGGAGTGGCTTTGCAGCAGCATTTCGGCTATGCCGGATGCTCCGCCGAAATTCGCGTCGATCTGAAACCACCGGCGATTGGCGTTCAGCAGACTCTCTGCTGATGTGGCTAGCAGATCCTGGATGTGCTTATTCGCCCGGTCGCCGTCTTCGAGCCTGGCCCACAGGTTCGCATACCAGGCGCTGGGCCACCCGCCCCTGCCACCCCCGTTTTCTTCCCTGCGTTCAAGGGAAATGCGAGCGGCCTTTGCCAGTTCAGGCGTGCCGCGCAGTGTGATCTCGTCTGAAGGATACAGCGCAAATAAATGCGAGACGTGGCTCATTCCCGGAGTCGGCTCGTCGTAATCTTCGCTCCACTCCTGTAACTGGCCATACTTTCCAATCTTCAAGTCAGGAATGCGCTTGAGGGCCTTCTCAAGCTGCGCACGGTAGCCGACATCGATTCCAAGAATCTGCGAGGCGTTGATCGTCGCATGGAAAAGCGTGTAGATGATCTCGTAATCCATGGTAGCGCCGACAGTCTGCCGGCCGATGGTGCCGTCGGCCATGCGATAGCTGTTCTCAGGCGAATACGATGGATTCGTGACCAGGTGGCCTTTGCCGTCGCCGACCATGAAGTCGAGAAAGAAGTGCGCCGATTCCTTCATGATTGGATATGCTTCGCGGCTCAGGAATGCGCGGTCCAAACCGTATTGGTAATGTTCCCAATAATGCAGCGCCATCCATGCGCCGCCCATCGGCCAAACGCCAACGTATCCGTAATCGACCGGAGCAGTGTCGGCCCACGCATCAAGGTTGTGGTGGAACACAAAGCCGCGTGCGCCGTACATCTCCTTCGCGGTGCGGCGTCCGCTATCGAGCGACATCTTCACCAAGTCAAAGAACGGCTGTGTGGTTTCCGGAAGATTGCCAACTTCCGCGGGCCAGTAATTCATCTCCACATTGATGTTCGTGGTGTACTTACTGTCCCACGGCGGAGCCATGCTGTCGTTCCAAATGCCTTGCAGGTTTGCCGCCATTGTTCCCGGCCGGCTGCTACCCATCAGCAGATATCTTCCGAACTGGAAATAGAGCGCGGCGAGTTCAGGATCGTCTTTGCCTTGCTTCACCCGAGCGATACGCTCGTCGACGGGAAGACTCTCGATCGCGGCGGCGTCGTTTCCCGGCGCCATTTCCAGGTCCACGCGGCGGAAGAGTTTCTCATGGTCGGCAATGTGGTCTGACTTGAGGGTTGCGTACGGCTTTGCCGCATGAGACAGATATTGGTCGCAGGATGCAGCCGGGGTACCGCCGCGATAGTCCGTTGCCGCAACAAGCAGGAGTGTTACGGCATTGGCATCAGAAACAACAAGCTCGTTTCCGGAAACCTCAACTTGTCCACCTTCATTTACAGCGCGTAACACAGCACGGAACTTTACTCCTGTTGGTTCAAGCTGGTCCGTCTCGGCCTTGCGTTGTTCCGGTTTCAGGTTAGGGGTGATCCAGAAGTTGGTATGCGCAATTGCCTCGCCCTGCATAATCAAGCGGTCGGGCACGACCGCGGTTGTATGACTGTCTTGCGAGCGGGTCAACATTGCGCGAAAGGACAGACTACCGGGCTTGTTACTGGCGATATGAACCACCAGCACCTGGTCCGGCGCGGAGGAAAACACTTCGCGCGTGTAGTTGGCATCGCCCGCACGATACGTCACGCGCACAATTCCCGTGGCCAGATTCAACTCACGGCGATAATCAACTGCGTCATCCTGGCCTGAGAAGTCAATGTTCAGATCTCCCAACGGCTGATACGGCGGTTGCCGATTTGGGATGCCCATCATCTTCTTGCCTTCAAGCGCCTCTGCTTCGCGGGGCTTGCCTTCGAATAGCAGGCGCCGAACTTCCGGCAGCGTTTTCAGTGCCTCTGGATTAATGCGGTCGCGCCTCTTGCCGTTCCAGATCGTGTCTTCATTCAGTTGGATGTGCTCTTTGGCGATACCGCCGTATACCATTGCGCCCAGTCTGCCGTTGCCTACAGGCAGTGCATCGCCCCACTTCTGCGCCGGATGCCGATACCAAAGCACGGGATCGGCAGCCGAAAGCCGCACCGGCGCCGCCAGGCCCAATAAGAGAATCGAACACAAGAAAGCGTTCCACATAAATACCTTTCGAAAAATGAGGTTAACAAACGCGGATTGGTCGGGTTCACGCATCGCGCCAGCAATTGCTTCCGGGTCAAACCCTTAGCAAACATCGGCGCAGCGAAGCGTTATGCCTAGTGTAATTGAGCCACCCAGTCAATTGGCTTGTGCATGCCAAGTTTAAGTTGAATGCTCACTGGCTTGCCCTCAGGCAGATGCAGATCGCAATTCGCCATGCCCGGTTTCAATGGAGCCACCAACACTCCGGCGGGCGCCTTGATCTCTTCGATCCCGTAGCGGGCGATCAGCGTGATGTCCTGATTACGGAAGGAGGTCACCGTCAGGTCAACGGTCCTAGCGTCCATATTCCATGTGAGTTTGTCGAGCCGGGCAAAGGTCCGCAACAGCATTCCGTCGATCGAGCCTTTTTCGAGCATCTCCGGAAGCGCCGGCAAAACTTCGATCACGCCAGGGCGCGAGTAGGCCAGCATTTCCATCATGATGGTAGGAATGCCGCCCTGCGCATCCGGCATCGGGAACGCCCAGGGATCGTGAGAGCACCTGAGGGTCCGCGCGACATAGCCTTGCTCAATCAGTTGCCGCAATTCGGTGTCCACCATGTAGCAATCCTTGAGCCGCGCGCCAACCAAAGCGCGATGGCAGCGGCCATGAGCGGCCAACCTCTCCGGCACGCGCTTTCTGTTGGCGATCATTGCCGCCAGCGCAAGTTGCGGCGTGCGGTCCGGATCGATCTCGTCGCCGGGCCACGCACCGTAGAGATGAGAGACATGCCGGTGGCTGTAACGCTCCTCCAGGGTAGGCCAGGCCCATTCTTTTAAGGTCCCGTCCGGTTCGAGCAGGTACGGTGGCAACTTGGCCAGGATCGTCTTCCATTTCTGCACGTCATCGGCATCGGTACCGAGCATCTCACATGCCTCGATCAAGTTCGTCAGCACCTCGCGGCAAACCGCAATGTCCATGGAGGCATTGATTGCAATCATTGCCCCAGGGCCTGTATTCAAGGGATTGTTCTCCGGCGAGAAGGACGGGGCGAAAATGTAATTCCCATTCTTGTCGGTGACGGTGAGGAAGTCTTCGTAAAACAGCGTTAGCTCTTTGAGTGCGGGAACTATGCGCTCGCGGAGGAATTTCACATCTCCGGTCACCAGATAGTGATCCCAGAACGGGCGGATACACCAGCCCCCGGCAGAAAGCCAATAGGGATGAGGCCAGATCTCTCCGGTCGAAGTGGCCCAGGAGTAATGGAACGAGACGCCGACATTCTGTTGTGGAATGAGGGAATAATGGGTGCCGCGCATTCCGAAAATGTTCTGCGCATTGACTCGGAAGTCCGGCGCCAGGCTCTCCATCCAATTGAAGTAGGCATCCATTCCTCCCCGTAAGTCACCCTGCGGACCCGGCGCAATCTGCAGGTTAATGTTAGCGTTCGTCTCTGCCTGCATGGTGGGATATTTGCCGCTGGCGAGAATGAACCAGTAACGTCCCATCTGAAATATCTTCTCGAGCAACGCGGGCGAGTAGTCCCGCCGCGATCTCTGATCGGCCAACAGTTCCTCTGTCGACATTCCATATTGAGTGGCGCCGCCAAAGTCCACGGTGACGCGGTTCAAAGCTTCAGACTGGACTTTGTGATGGCGCTCAAGGATTGCGTCATAGTCCGGGCTCAACTGTTCGACAGCCTGCCGAAGAACTTCCACTTTGTCGTCACTATAGTCAGCGAACCATTCGATACGAGTAAGAATAATTACGGACGAAGCGTTTTCGATGACCAGGGTGTCGCCATCCATTCGCGCCGAGCCGCCGTTACGCACCACGCGAGCCACCCCGGCATAGCCGCTGTTATCCACTGAGGGATCGAGACGGCACTTGTAAATCAGCCGGTCCTCCTTGAAGTCTTGCCGAACCTCGCTTTCTCCGAGATTCCCTCCGAACAATCCTCCCTGGTTGCGCCTTCCCCTCGAGTATCTTTGCACGGCGATACGGGCACTCACCTGCTGCCCCTTCGGGGCGGTCAGCAGTTGGACCACAACGTCGTCGGGCCGGGAGGTGAATGCCTTGCGGACCCATTCGCCGCGCTCATCGCTCCAATGCACTTTAACTTCATTGCTTTCGAAGTCAACCGTGCGCAGATAATCCTTGACCGCCGCGGTCTTCGGAAAATCAAGATTCATCATGAATGCCGGGACCGTGGGATGCGGCCCGGTATTTTGCTTGATGGGACCCTTGTTCATTTCCTTGAACGCCAGTTCAATCGCTTCCTGGTATTTCCCATCCAATACCATTTGCCGTACTTGCGGAAACACAACCGCGGCCTTGGGAGCCTCAAAGGGCCTCTTCCACGGCATCAGCAGGCTTTCGTGGTGAAAGAGGACTTGCTCCGCGTAGGGGTCGCACATTACTTCGATATTCATGTGTCCGTTGCCGGAGGTGACTCCGTCGCTGACCGTCTTGCCGGGCTCGAGACTGCAGAATCCCATGCGCGGCACGATGTTCCGCTTGAGCCGATCCATCAGCGGCATCGGCAAAACCGGTATGTCGGCCGCCGTTTCCGACGCTCTGAAGGTCGGCGATTTGGGTGGATATTTCTGGACCTTTGCGCGCTTTAGATATTCGGCTGTGCGCACTTCCTTCGGCGCCACCGTTGTTTGCGACCTTGACGGAGCAGGCCTCACTGTTTTGTCTTCGCCGATAAGCAGCGGCGCAATGAGTGTTTGTGAACCGACGAGTCCGGCAACAAATGTTCCCTTCTGGAGAAAATCCCTGCGCTTCATCATTCCCTCACTTGGCGTGCCGTGATGATAGTTCCACGGTCTGAAACAGACATGGGTGACCTGGACGCCCTGTTGCCGGTAGACGCAGAATGCAGTTCTGGTTCTGCATGTGCTTGTTGAAGTCACTCAACTTAACAAAATCTTGCGTATCTCTCCTTCCGGATCATCGACCATGCGGCATTCGTTATCGAAAACCATTGTCTTGCAGCTTTCCGGGTCAGTTGGCGTCCACGTCAATCCTGGCTGGCTGGGATTCCCGGTGCGGGCGAAGTTTGCCCACGCGGTGGCCATTTTCTTCGCCAGCGCCTGCGCCTCGGGCGTGTTGCCTGTGCCTTGTTCGCACCGTTTGGTGTTGTCGAAGCAGAACGCGAGTTCGGCGGTATGCCATGCGCCCGCATCTTCCAGCATTGGCGATTGCCATGTGAAGTAGTACGCGTATGCAGGCGCCGCCTTCAGGTCATGCTTCAATTTGGCCATCTTCACCACATTGTTCCGCATCGAGAGGCCGTTCAACCCCGGGCCGGCGCACATATAGGACAGCGTGCGGATGCTCTTCTTCGGATATGCCTTTTTCAGGCCGGCAACAATTGCGGTTGCCTTCTCCTCGCCATAAGCCTTGGCGAGCGTGGCATGCCACTCTTCCTCGGTCGGGCGGGAGCGCATGCGGTTTCCCTCTTCGCTCACCGAACCCATCAACATCGGCACATTCTTCGAGATATCAGGAGCAGCGTCCGAGAACGATCTCATCGTGATGACGTTCCCGTCAACGCTGGGGCTCCAGCCGGCGCGCGGAGGCCCAAACGGTCCGGGCGCACCCGCACCACGCGGAAACATCCTGGCCGAGACAGCATTTCCCGCCTTGTTCAGTTTCGACCACTCCATCTTCTGCAGTGCCTCAATATCGTGCGCGCCAATGCCAAGTTCCTTCACGATCTCCCGCGCATACTCTTTTTGCTGTTCACGGGTCGGGATGTTGCCGCCACCTCCCGACTGTGCCGAGGCGCGATGGATCAGCCCAGCCGCTGATGGCATGCCCAACAGCGTGGTTACCTTGGAACCGCCGCCGGACTGGCCATAGATCATCACCTTGTCCGGATCACCACCGAAGTTCGAGATGTTCTCCTGAACCCACTTCAGAGCCGCAACCAGGTCGGTCATGCCCACATTGACGGATTCATCGTATGCAGAACCGCCGACCTCAGAAACATCCATGAATCCAAGCGCGTTGAGCCTGTGATTGACCGACACCTGCACCACATCATGGTGCCGGGCCATCTGTGCGCCTTCATGCGAAGGCAATTCATACGACGAACCGAAGCTGTACCCGCCGCCGTGGATATAGAACATGACCGGGCGCTTGCCCGTCAGACTCGGCGTCCAGACGTTCAGCTTGAGCATGTCCTCGCTCTGATAGCCATCGTCCCAGTCCTGCAGGAACGTTTGCTCGATCCCCGTCCAGTCATGCAGGTTCTGCGGACAGTTGCCTCCGTAGATCAGTGCGGGATACTCGTCCTTCCAGGGAGTCGGCGGCTTTGCCGGCAGCCAGCGATTTTCGCCACCCGTGTCCTGACCGTAAGGGATGCCCTTGAACGTGAACACATCTCCGGCTACAAAACCGCGAACTTTACCGTACTGTGTGTTCGCAATGGCTGTGCGCGGCGTAGAGCAGTTTCCGGGTTCCTGGTGAGCGACAGTTTTGGTGCTGTCCATTGCAAGAGCCGGCCGCCCCAGTGCGACGCTCATTCCTGCTGTTGCCGAAAAGAGCAAAGCCTCACGACGATTCATGAGGATACGATTGCCAGATTGTGACATAAGGTCTCCATCTCTTCCTTTGGGTTATTCAGACAACACGCCGCCATTCGTGGCGCGGAAAACAACTCAGCTAACTCTGATCGAGGGCGCTCAATGCTACTCGCGAAGAAAGCGTATTCCAAAGGAGCCCATTAGAATCGCTGCCCAATTGGCTGTCAAGTTGAGGACTGTTGATAAGCGCCCCAGGGAGCTTCGTTGACGCAATATCTAAAATATCGATGACAGTTTTCGAAAAATCCTGCTTTTCAGCGTCATACTTTGTGGATACCATGCCTTTGTCCTGAAAAAGCGATTTACTTCTGCTCCAGTAAACGATTTCCGGAGAGCAGAAAATCGCGCATATCTGCAATAGAGTTCTTGCTGTGCGGATATGCTACGTCAACGCTCGAACACAACTGCGGGTTTCCAATGTGGTCGGAGGCGCACAATAAGAGTTTCCGCGTCCGAGTTGAATTCCTTGCGCACCAAGCCGCTCGGACCTTAGATAACACAAGAAAAGATTTAGCCAACTCAAAGGACTAGGATGGTGCACGATGAAAGCAAGAGTTTTGATGTTCGCAGCAACGGCGTTGTGGCTTGGATGTACTGTCGCATCCACCGCCCAACATTCGGGGCCAGCCGTTCCTGACCAACTGAAGGTGACCATCGATACGCAACAGACTGCACCGCCGGTCTCGAAGTACCTTTATGGCCAGTTCATCGAGCACATTGGCAGTACGATGTATGGCAGTCTCTGGGCTGAAATGCTCGATGACCGCAAGTTCTACTTCCCGATCACCGCCAAGAAGCCAGAACCACCTTCAACGCAGGGAGGCGGCATGTTCCGCATGAGGCTTCGCCAATGGAACCCTGTCGGCCCCGAAGACGTGGTTTCGATGGACAAGGACGCACCGTTTGTCGGTGACCAGAGTCCGCGCATTACGATCGATGCTTCGACACCGCACGGTATCCGGCAAGAAGGCCTCGCCCTGGTCAATGGCAAGAAGTACACGGGGCGCATCTATCTCCGTGGAACACCAGGCAGCAAGGTTAAAGTGTCGTTGATCTGGGGCAACGGCGAAGTTGATCGGCAGACTATCGCCATTCCGGCGCTTACCAGTGAGTACAAGAAGTTTGCGCTCGCCTTCACGTCGAAAGCCGATACCACAGAGGCATCCATAGAGATTTCAGGCACAGGCACCGGGAACTTCCACATCGGCACGCTTTCTCTGATGCCTGCCGACAACGTTCAGGGGTTCCGGCCCGACACCACTTCCCTTCTGCGGCAGATCAAGATGGGCTTCTGGCGCTATGGCGGCAACTACACCTCCGGCTTGATCTGGTACCACATCGTCGGCGATATCGATAAGCGCCCCCCGGACTTTGACTATGCGTGGAATGCCATGCAGACCAACGACCTGGGGCTGGATGAATTCATGACTTTGTGCAAACTCATCGACGTGGAGCCGTACATCAGCGTCAATGCCGGCTTTGGCGATTCGCACTCGGCCGCGGAAGAAGTCGAGTACATGAACGGATCGGTCAACACACACATGGGAGCGCAGCGTGCGAAGAACGGCCATTCCGAGCCTTACCACGTCAGGCTCTGGAATATCGGCAATGAGCCCTGGGGCAGCTGGCAGCTCGGCCGTACAGATTTGAAGTACTTCATGCTGAAGCACAACGAATTTGCCAAAGCCATGCGCGCCGTGGATCCCTCAATTACTCTGATTGCCTCTGGGCTGATGCTGCAGAACGACAACGTGCCGCACGATCAGCGCGCCAAATATGTCGGAAATCTCCAGCCTCTATACGGATCGGACTACGACTGGACAGGCGGCTTTCTGAAGAATTGCCTGGGCAACTTCGATATGATCGCCGAGCACTGGTACGCTGGCGGGGGCCACCATTGGGATATCGAGAAGGGAAAGACTCTCGCGGCCGACAAGCCCAACGACGATGCCTATGTGAAAGTTGACCAGACATTACTCGAAGCGTCTCGTTATCCAGCCGATACCGTACGCCTCAAGGCCGAAGAATGGCAGGGATACCAGCACCGCTTCCCGCAGATTGTCGAGAAAAAGATCCCTCTCTCCATTGACGAATACGCCTACTTCAACTTCACGGCCGGCGGTCCTTTTGGTGGTGAGAATCTGAAACAGGCACTGGCCTATGCGATGATCCTCAACGAGATGCAGCGTTACACTGACTTCCTGACAATGGGCGCGCAGACCACCGGTGTTTCATTGATCGACTTTAACCGCACCGCCTCGACCATCAGCGGGCTCGGACTCGTCTACAGGATGTACGGCGACCACTTCGCCGGCGCTATTCCGGTCGCTCTGTCGGGCAATTCGCCTCAACCAGCGCCCAAGTTTCCTGCTGGCTCCCCCGATCAGCCAGAGAAACCCTCCGGTAGTCCAACCTACCCTCTCGACATGTATGCAGCACTCAGTCCCGATCGCAAGTACCTGATCGTCTCCGTCGTGAACGCAACCGAGTCAGAGCAGAAGGTCGATCTGAGCGTGATCGGCGCGCAGATTGCCGGGCCATCGACACTGTGGCAGGTGACAGCGAATAGCCCCGATGCGGTGAACCGCGTCGGACAAGCGCCGCAGCTTGCAATCAAGGAGTCTCCCATTGGCAGCGCTCCCGCCTCCATCACGGTTGCGCCGATAAGCGTAAACATCTATCGGTTCCCGATAGCTCAGGCGGGGCATTAGAATTCGGCGTTCTGACTCGCCCATGATTGCGCCGCCTACCGATCGTTGGCGTGGCGCGAGGATCTTGTGGTGTTTGTCCAATGTCTGTTCTATGGAACGAAGAGAGGGAATTGAACATGAAAAGGGTTTTGCTTGCAATCGCCATCGCAGCGGCGCCGTTGATGAGTGCGGCCGCGGATTCTACCGTGAAGGTCGAGCAGGGCCTGTTGAAGGGCACCGTTGAACAGGGATTGACCGTCTATCGCGGCGTGCCCTTTGCAGCACCTCCAATCGGCGACCTGCGTTGGCGGGCACCGAAGCCAGCGGCGAGTTGGGAAGGCGTGCGAAACGCCGACAAATTTGCGCCGGAGTGCGTACAGGGCGGTTTTACGCCGCCGGGTCAGGCAGCTCCTGCAATGAGCGAAGACTGCCTCTATCTGAATGTCTGGACGCCTGCGAAATCCGCCTCTGCTCATGTCCCTGTCCTTGTCTGGATTTATGGTGGCGGGTTCAACGCCGGGGCCACCTCCGTTCCGACCTACAGTGGAGAGGTCTTGGCTCGAAAGGGAGTGGTGCTGGTCAGTATCGCTTATCGCTTGGGACCGATTGGGTTCATGGCGCATCCGGAGCTGAGTGCGGAATCGCCACAGAACGTTTCAGGAAACTACGGCCTACTGGACATGATCGCCGGCTTGCAGTGGATACAGAAAAACATTGCCAGGTTTGGCGGCGATCCAACCAAGGTGACAATCTTCGGTGAGTCGGCAGGAGGAATTGCGGTAAGCCAGTTGTCCGCTTCGCCGTTGGCGAAGGGACTGTTTCAGGGCGCGATTTCAGAGAGCGGCGGTTCGTTCGGTCACCCGCGGTCGGCGGGACAGCCCGGCGAAAACATGCGAACACTTTCTGACGCGGAACGTAGTGGAGAAGCACTCGCCAAAAGTGCCGGTGCGGCCTCGATCGCGGAACTGCGAAACATGCCGGCAGAGAAGATTATGGCCGCAACACGCGGTCAGCGTGGCATGGCATGGCCGATTGTCGATGGCTGGGTGCTCCCCGACGACCAATACAAAATATACGATGCAAAGCAGTTCAACGACACGCCCATTCTGGTTGGATACAACTCGGACGAAGGCGCGAGTTTCTCGCCGCCTCATAGTTCCAAGGAATATATCGACAACACGCGCAAGCGTTACGGCACCTTCGCCGATAGCCTGCTGAGCGCGTATCCAACCGGCGAAACGACTGTGCCCAAGACCGCACGCGATCTTTCGCGAGATGCAGCATTCGGTTGGCATACGTGGACATGGGCGCGGATGCAGGCCAGGTTGGGCAAGGGGAAAGCGTACATCTACTATTTCGATCAGCATCCTGACCATCCGGCGGATTCACCGCAGGCCGGCTACGGCGCGCCGCATGGTAGAGAGGTTGCGTATGTGTTCGGTCATTTGGATGACCGCCATAACGAACAGCCCACGGCCGCGGACCACGTTATTTCCGATGCGATGGCGACTTACTGGACGAACTTTGCCAAGTGCGGAGATCCGAACGGCAAAGGCATGCCCAGGTGGCCGGCATTCAGCGATGAGAATCCGGAGTACATGTACTTCGCAGGCACGCCACACACCGGTCCTGTTCCCAACGAGCCGGGACTGAAGGCGCTTGATGCCTACTTTGCCTGGCGCCGCACTGCAGAGGGTGTGCAGGCCTCGGCTGTCGAGGATGCTCCGCCTGCATCGACGAATGTATTTGGTGCTCAATACCCGCGCGTACTGCCGGATAAAAGTGCGGTATTCCAGTTCAAGGCGCCTGATGCACAAAAGGTCGAGGTGCAGGTGGCCGGCGGCAAGTATCTCATGACGCGCGGAAGTGACGGCGTGTGGAGCGTGACCACGCCTCCCCTGGTGGTTGGTTTTCATTACTATTCACTACTCGTGGATGGCGTCGCGGTCAACGACCCCGGCAGCCATGCGTTTTTCGGCACGGGAAAGGACGCGAGTGGAATCGAAGTGCCCGAAGATGGAGTTGACTACTACCTTGCGAACGACGTGCCGCACGGCGATGTGCGCATCCGGGTCTATCACTCGAAGGTCACGGGGCAATGGCGGCGCTGCTTTGTCTACACACCGCCCGATTACGATACCAACTCCGATGCGCGCTACCCGGTGCTTTACCTGCAGCACGGCATGGGTGAAGACGAAACCGGATGGATCTTCCAGGGACACGCAAATCTGATTCTCGACAACCTGATCGCCGCAAAGAAGGCGGTCCCAATGATTATCGTCATGGATAACGGATACGCTTCGCAACCAGGGCAATCGATGGCGCCATCTGCCTCAAGGGTGTCGTCGGGCGATACGAGTGCGTTTGAGGATGTAATCACGAAGGACGTGATCCCGATGATCGACTCCAGTTTCAGAACGATCGCCGATCGGGAGCACAGGGCGATGGCTGGTCTTTCCATGGGAGCCAATCAAACATTGAGGCTCACGACAAATAATCTGGATAAGTTCAGCTACATAGGTGGATTCAGCGGAACCATGAACGGCTTGAGCACTGACCCCCTGGATCCGGCGACGGCGTTCGATGGCAAGTTCAAAGACGGCGCGGCATTCAACCAGAAGGTAAAGCTGCTTTGGCTCGGCATGGGAACCAAGGAGCCCAATCCGTTCCCGGCAGCGATCGGAGAATTCCGGTCAATGCTGGACAAGGCCGGAATCAAGTACGTCTACTTCTCTTCTCCCGGTACGGCTCACGAATGGCTTACGTGGCGAAGAGACTTGAACGATTTTGCTCCGAGGCTTTTCAAATAGAAACACCAGCAGTGGCCGCCTTATGGGTTTCAACTCCAAGAAGATTATTTATCTGCAGGCGATGACCGATGCCGGAATGGGTCAGGGCAACCTCGATAAGATCACCGTTGTTGGAAACCATGTCGAGGATCGCTCTTACAGGTTTAAGAATTCGCCTCTGTTGCATTTCTCGGCTGCCTTGGAAAGTTAGACGCATCTCACGCAAGCGCGGGATCGACCTGCAAGGGGGAGGATGTCCCGCGCGTAGTGGAAGTTGCAAACAGTGGGCGGGTTGATCTTACTAAAGCACGAACTGTCGGGCGGTGGTTAGGGCCGGAAACTAACATCTATCGTGGTGCAAAATACCCGTGGACGAGGCAGATCACTGGGAAAATTAAGCGTCCTTCCATTGCAGACGCCGACGCGCTATACCTTTACTCATACAGACTTCCAGTAAACCGCGAATCGCTCCCAGCTTTGATACAACGGCTTCAGAGTTACGGCCTCTCCGTCAGTTTCGAGCGAGAACGTAAGCGGCCCGGCTGCCGGCTTGATCTTTGCGAGCAGAACTGTATTGTCGCCTTCAATGAGGGGTACCTTCAGCGGGCTCTCGGCGACTTCCGGCCCCTGATTCTTATGGAGAAGTTCGTCACTGAGTCCGGTGGCTTGAAATTGTCCCGCAAGAACTAGAGGCCCATAGGTTAAGGCTTTCCAGGAGGGATTATCCGGTATCGGCTCAACCGTCATTTCCATAGGCAACTGCAATTCCACGCGGTCGCCGCGCTTCCAAACACGCTTGACGCTGAAGTAGCTGCCCGGGGCGGCGATTCCATCAACGGGCTTGCCGTTGATGGAGACGGCGACATCGTGGCTGGTCCAGGAGGGAATCCTCAAATTTAGAAACCATGGTTCTGAAGTCGACCCGTCCACGACGATAGTCGTGCGCGGCTCGAGAGGAAATTGAGTGGTCTGCCTGAGGTGGATGCCACGCTGCTCCCAGTGAAGGTCGGAGGCTACATAAAGATTTACGTAGACGCCGCGGTCGTCGTGAAAGTAGATGGTGTCGTTCAATTTGGAAAACTCTTCGAGGGCGGTTCCATTGCAGCACCAGAAGCCGTGATCCTCAGTTGCGATCGTCTTCCAGGCGCCCGGCGTCATGGAGAGAAAGTACGACGTCAATCCGGTTTCCGGCTGGATGGTTCCGAGGCGATGGTTGAACAGATTCCGCTCGTAATAGTCAATGTACTTCGGCTGCGCGGTCCACGCATAGAGATGACGACTGAGCTTCATCATGTTGTAGGCACAGCAGCATTCCTGATGGTGGCTCGAGTCCTCCAATTCCACTCCGAGGCGGTTGGGTTCAGTCTCCCAGTGTTCTTTGTTGCTGGAACCACCAGTTGCATAAGTTCGTGATTCGACCACCGTTTCCCAGAAAAACTCGGCAACGTTGCGATAGCGGGGATCCTGGGATAGCTCATAGCGCCGGGCCGCGCCGATTGCCTCCGGCATGTGCGTATTTGCGTGCAGGCCGCGCAGCTCATCCTTCCTGACGGCAAGCGGATTGAAGAACTTTATTTTTGTAAATCGGTCCCCTACCACGGCCCAACGGTCGTCCCTTGTGACGCCGGCTAGGTTGTAGAGGACTTCGTTCATACCGCCGAATTCATTGTCGAGAATCTCCTGCATGTGTTCCGGCGTCTTCGATGCCGTCCAGGTATCGACCCACCGGGCTAATCCCAGCAGGACTTCGAGGGATTCGGCGTTGCTGGCCTGGGTGTGCATATCGAGCAACCCGGCCATGATTTTGTGAAGGGTGTAGAATGGCGCCCATACTCTCTTCAGCGCATCCAAACGGTCGAACAATTCGGATGGAAACGCGCTGAGATAGCCAGACGATCCAAGGCTCTTTTGGCAAACCGCGAGAGCGCTGACAATCTGATCACCCTTTGCCTTGATCTCCTGATCGCCGGTTGCCGCGTACATCAGACCGCATGCCGACAGATAATGTCCGACAAAATGCCCCCGGAGTTCCACATTGGGCGCTTCCCATCCCCCCAACGGTTGTGCCGAAGAGGGCAGCCCGGCATTCAGTCGAAAAGTATGAAGGAGCCGGTCTACAGAGAGGCGCATCATGTAGTTTCGATTCCATTCCACGGATTGTTTCAACGGGCCATCTTGGAGACGTACTTCTCCCAAGGCAAACGGAGCGATCGGCATGGCAAGCGGGTTGCGATGAAAAACATCCGTGAGGCCGAAGGGAGGCGCAGTCGAATCGGCGATCCACCTTGGCGGAGGCGGGGGTCCGTCCGCCCCCGTCGGCTCGACGGAGGCCCCAACTCCTAAGGCCGCGGCGAGCGGTGCGGCAACGAGCCCAAGAGAAAACCGACGACGGGAAAAAGTATTAGTCCGGAAATGCATCTACATTCTCCTTCGCAGCATTCTACCTAATCAGAATCATTCAAACTTCAGGACCCGGATAGAGTTTTGGCGACGGGACAATTTGTTGCGATTTCGTCAATAAAGACATTAGAAGTGTGTTGGGTCATGAATGGGCCGGATCAATGCACGACCAGGGCATCCACGGCTACAGGCCCCGGGCCCCTATTGATAATGGCGATGGAGTGTTTACCGGGAGGCAGGCCCGTGACATCACAAACTCTTTGCTGGGCTTGACGCGCGCCTGTCGTTGACAGGTCCACCGTGGCGCGGGTATGGCCGTCAATCTGAACCTCGATCTTTCCGGCGCCTGCTTCTTTCGGAGCGATGACCGTTACGCTGCTGCCGGTAAATGAACAACTCCAAACATCACCGGTCGTGTCGCTGGTGGTGAGGTCGTTGTTGTAGTCACCTGTCCCCAGGTTGCTGCGTCGAAGCCAGCCGTGAGACACCACGTCGAGATCGTCATCGTTGATCCAGCCTTTGTCGTGTGTGATACGCAGAACCCGGCACGCAGACGTCAGCGACTGGCTGGCGATTCCCGGCATCGGTTGCGGGGGTGCTCCTGGTGTGACCGTCAACCCCATATCATCTTGAACGAACGTGAGCGGAACGTTGGAGTCAAGCAGTTCAACTTTGGAAACCTTGCCGAGGGTCGCTCCGCCGGCGCGGAGAGCTTTGAGAGTGACCGGGCCGCCACTCCAATCCATTAGTGCGGCATAGATATTGCCCTTGTTGCGTGTATAGCAAACTCCACTTTCGCCATAGACCTCAAACGGGCGCGAGCTATAGACCGCTTCGCCGTTCAGCTTCAACCACGCGCCGACGTCTTTGGCGGTGCGAACCACTTCTGGATCGAGATCGCCACGACCGTGCTGCGTGAGGTTCAGCAGCATGGTTCCATTGCGGCATACGTTCTGCACTAACAGATTGATGATTGTCTTGGCGTCCATGTATTTTTGCCCGGTTTTGTAATGCCAATCCGAGATACTGGTTTCAGTCTGGAACGGATAGGCCATAATCTCCGGTTCGATGATTGCTTCAGTGCTCTTCACCAGGGAACGGTCAACTTCGGGAAGTAGCTCCGGATGGTTCTGGAAGCTGTTGTAACGCCCCCCCACACCTTTCAGATTGACGACCGCTTCCATCTTCCCATGGTTCCACTGCAAGGATTTGTTGTAGTAATTCGCGATCAGCGTCGGAGCCAGAAAACCCAGCCCCATATGCACTCCCAAATCCACTTGCGAATCGCCCGCGTGCTCGTCAAAATAGATCACGTCGGGGTGGTACTTGGTAATGGCGTCGTCCACTCGCCACATAAACTGGTTGGCGAACGGCGAGTGCAATGGATCCTGCGAATCGTGAACCGGGCCATAAAGATTGACCGGGTCCATGCCCTCCCACCATTCTTCTTTTCCATCTCGAACTGTTTGAAGGGCATCGTAAGGCACGCCTTTCATCGACCCCGTCTTGTCGCTGCTATAGCGTACCGGCATAAACTGGCCCCAGGTACGGGCTGGAGTGTCATGAAAACCGATGCCAAAACGCATCCCGCGTTTTCGCGCCACTTTCTCCCACGTGCCGACGATGTCCACCTTGGGGCCGACATGCACCGAATTCCACGGCTGGTATTTTGAGTCGAAGCAGTCGAAGTTGTCGTGATGACAACCCATCGCCATGAAGTAACGGGCGCCCATCTCGACATACAGACCCATCAACTCCTCAGGGTTCCATCGGTCGATTACCCAGTTGTGGCAGATGTCTTTGTAACCATATTCAGACGGATGGCCGAAGTGCTTGAGGTGGAACTCATATTGAGGCTTGCCCTCCATATACATTCCGCGTGCATACCAATCGCCCTGCTCAGGCATGGATTGCGGATCCCAGTGTGACCATGCGCCGAACTTGGCATCGCGCCACCATTCCGGAGCTGTATAGGCCCGGCCGAGGGCTTTCCAGTCGGCGGAATAAGGACCGGCGGCAACCGGCAACGGTGGCAGATTCCAGATGTCCGGCGGTAGACCCGGCTCGCCACCGGCAGCGACTCGATCGATATTCACCCCGACGTCGTTGGACGCCAGACTGATGGTCACTGTGGCATTGGCAGGTATCGCCAGATCCACGATGGCGTCGAGAAAGGAACTGGCGAGTGCCCCCGAAGAATGAACATTCACTTTGCCAGCCGGTTCGTCATTGATCGCAACGCTGATCGTGCCCACCGACATCGATGCGTAGCGAATCGCCAATTTGCTGCCCGCACGCACGCCGGTAAATACGACACCCTGGCCGGATTGGGTCAAACTGACCAGATAACCTTCGGAGGCCTCGTGATCGGCTATCTTCGTCGCTCCGTCTATGAGTTTGGCGGTCTCGGCCTCAATGGTTTGAGGTCCGATTGCCTTCGCCACCCGAGACAACGCGATTGTAGATATCCCACTGACCAGGAATGCCCTGCGGTTCATTGATTCAATCCCTTCCATAATTTGTCTGTACTTCCTTCGGACAACGGAGTTGTCCGAATCCTACGCACTAGATCCGAGACGCTCAAATCATGACCGCAACTGTCGGCGTCGTTGAGCCTTCGTTTGCAGAAAATTGAATCGGGGTAATTACCTGCACCGACATCACTGCGCAGGTGCTACGGAAGTCGAAGCCCTGTTTGAGTCGTGAAGTTCCACTGCGATGCGCTGTCCCTGGTATTCCACCACCCGGTCGGCGTTCTGTTCAGGGGCAACACCGACGCCGTGGCCGGAATGAACCCTCACAATCCGCAGTGTATGCTGCTTCGGCATGTTGGGAAAGCTTCCATCCGCCGCCCCGACAATCAGCAACTGACGGCGATCGTCCCAGTGCATCGGAATGGTTGCGCACTGTCCTTTCTCGTAGGAGTATCCGTCTCCCTGATCTTCATAGAAATTGAAATCCGCATCGCGTCCCGGATAGATCCGGATTTCCAGCGGATCCTCGGAGTCTGCAGTCGATTGTACGGCTGGCCCGAGAACCACAATGCTGCCCTCCTTCACATGGATTGGAATCTGCGAAAGTGGCGCATCCGCCTTTACCGTCTCTCCTCCCTGATGACGCTGCCCAGTCCAGAAGTCCACCCAACTATCGGCCGCCGGCAACCAAAGATCACGCTCCCTGGCGCCTTTTTCCACGACCGGGCTTACCAGGAGGGACGGCCCAAACAGAAACTGATCCTGGATATCGCGAACGCTCGCGTCATTTGGGTATTCCAATGGCAGTGCGCGCATCATAGTGTTGCCCTTCTCGGTAACATCCCACGCCTGCGAGTAGATATAGGGCAGCAGCCGATAGCGAAGCGTGTCGAACTGTCGAAGTTCCTGCTCGACCTCCGGACCATACTTCCACATTTCGGTTTCTGAGCGATAACCGTGAATGCGGAAGATTGGACAGAAAGCGCCGAACTCAAACCAGCGAATCAGCAGCTCGTGATAGGCGTCTGAAGTGTACTGATCGGTAGGGCGAAAGAAACCGCCTATGTCCGTCGTCCAGTAGGGAAGCCCCGACATGCTGAAGCTCAACCCCGCGGGGATCTGCCTGCGCAGTGTCTCCCAGTTCGCCGAGATATCGCCCGACCAGGCGATAGTTCCATTGCGTTGCTCGCCTGTGAACGCGGATCTCGTCAGGATCACGACTCGCTTCTGGTCATCGGTCGCGCGCTGTCCATTGTAAACCGCCGTGGTTTCATACAACGGATACGCATTGCGCACGAGTTCTCCCGGACCGAGAAACGTTGGCACGCCTTTGAGCGGATCGCCCTCTGGTTCCGAAGCATCCAGCCACCATCCGTCCAGTCCGTCGCGAAACAGGCCTCGATTCAGTTCAGACCAAAACAACTCTTGCGCCTTCGGATTGAACAGGTCAGCCCAATCCTCTTTTGCCTGCGCCTCTCCGGGCTCCCGGGCGCCATCAGCTGACGCCAGGATCAGATGTGCTTTCTTCATGTCCTGATCGACAGTGGTATCGGTTCCAAACTTCGCCCACACTGAAGCCACAAGATGAAGATCTTCTTTGTGCAGCTGGGTCATCAGCTTCGCCGGCTCGGGATAATACTGTTCGTCGAAGCGCATCGCATTCCAGCCATACTTGCCCCAATACTGCCAATCCTGAACAATCACATCGACTGGAATCTTGCGGGTGCGAAACTCCGAGGCCGTATCCAGAATCTGCTGCTGGCTTGAGTACCGCTCCCTGCACTGCCAAAAACCGTATGCCCATCGAGGCAGCATGGGAGCAGCACCGGTCATCTGGCGATACTCGGCAATCACCTGATTCAGCTCCGGCCCGTAGAAGAAATAGTAGTCCACCGCTCCGCCGGCATCAGAACGAAACTCCGTAGTCGCGGAAGGAGAACGCACATAGAGCTTGGTGTCGCCGCCCGTTTGGGCCAGAATCTTGTACTCCGTATCCGACTTCAGGCTGATCTTGGCGCTGGCAGAATCGGCGACCCACATGTTGTTGATGTCGATGATCGCCTTGTCGTCGAGAGAAAGACGCAGCTTGTTTCTTCGGTTCCCGGTCAGCAGAAATCCATATTCTCCCGCCGCACCTGTTCTGAATGTCCCTTCGCCCGTCCCGGCATTCAATGCAATCGGTTCGTCGGCCGCATTGAAGTCCGTCAACGACGCGTTGTTCCAAAGCAGCCCATAGCCTTTGGTCGACAGCAACACCGGTACAGAGATATTAGTATTGGCCTGCTGCAGGCGAAGCGGAAGATCTCGCAGGTTGAAGATCCCCTCCTGGTGCTGGCCCAGACCATAGAGCGCCTCATCGGCGGGCGACAGAAACGCTTGCTGCACCTGGAATGTGGAGACGCCTTGAATCGTTTCCGGGGTCAACTTTCTTCCACCACTTGCGGGCTCGCTCAATATTGTCTTTCCGTCAGCTGATAGGAAACGAACGACCCCTGTGACGCGGTCGACGCTCACCTCGAGCGCGGCAGTGCGAACGGAGATATTAGACTTGTTCGACTCAATCTTGAACTTACTGTCGTTGCATTCGCCAATTACCGTGGGGACAATCGCTGCCGGAATCTCTCGCGTCGGGCTGGCAACCACATGGACAATCCGATCCGAGCATACCGCAACGCGCAGGGCGCCGCTCTCTGAATAGAGAGTTGCACCATTGGCGTTTCGTTCGAACGACTGTATCTGGCTGCTGAAGCAAAAAGAGAATGTTGAGCTCGAGACAACGAGCGCTGCGGCCACAAGTGCGACTCTTATAAAACCTGATGAGATCAAAATGAACTCCCGCGTCAGCTCCGAACTGACCGAATCAAGATGGAATATGCGGCTTTGCCTGATGCTGCTCTGCTCCCCGCAAGCAGGCTTGTTCACTTCTGCGATCGATCCCGATGATCCCCTCTTGAAGTAACTCCGTGTTTGCCCTCTTTCGTAGCCCTACTGATGACTGATGTCTGTTGACGACTGTTGAATGACAACGCTTGCGCGATCGTCCCATTGCTTGCGCAACCGCTGCGATGCCTGAAAAGCTTCTGCCGCTGCCTTCGTATCCCCGGTTTTCTGATAAAGACGCGCCAGTTGGTAGTGGATGCCACCGTTCTCATCGCTTGTCAGGCCCAGCTTGTACTCCGAGATGGCCTCCGGAACCTTGTTCGTTTCCGCATACACCTGTCCAAGCAGATTATGAAGATACGGAACGAACTCCGGATCGAGCTTCTGGCAATGGGTAAGGTACGGTTCGGCCTCTTCAAACTTGTGCTCCTGCACCAGAATCTCTCCGGCGAGCAAGTTCGCCTCAGGTTCTTCCGGTGCCTCCGCGAGCAGTGACTTGGCAATCGTGAAGGCTTCGTCCGTCTTCATTTCGGTGAACAGCACGATCCCAAGGCTCACCCGCGCTCCCCGGCTTGCGGGATCGATGGCAAGTGCTTTTCGATATTCCGCCTCCGCCTCGCTCCAGTGCCGCTTCTGGCGAAACACATCTCCCGTCAGGACATGCATCCGCGGCGAGTCGGGATCAATCTCCCCGGCTCGCGTCAGCGCCGCAATCGCGAGTTTCTGATCGGCCTTGGTCTCCCAGTACAAGCCTTGCAACAATGTGGCTGGATTTGTTTTCTTCCTTTCAGCGATCTTTGAGACCGTGAGGAAGTCGCCGGTGTAAAACGCGCAGGATGCAAGCAGTTGTTGTTGCGCGCTGTCCAGCTTTTCCAACGCCGGCTTCAGGGCCTGGTCGCAGGCTCCATACTTCTCAGTAATGTAAAGGGTGCGTGCTTCCGCCGGCACTGGTCGCGTCGCCTGGCTCGTTTCCACGGCTTCGATTCCCGCTGCAATCTGCGCATCGGAAACAAGCGCCTGCTCAACTACAGTGCCGAGATCGACTGAATATCCTCCGTCGCTCTGATGCTTCCGTGCCAGATCGGCCAGTGATCGCGCCTGGTCTGCCGATAGAGCGTCACGGAACAGGTACAGATTTGATTCAATGAAGCCGGGATTGTTCGCAGCAATCGCGCCGAGCGCTTTCACGGCGACCTCCGTTTGCCCCGCTGCAGCAGCCGCAACAGCATTCCCAAGCGACACTAGCCCGCAGTGTCCCTCTGCCCGAATCTCGGCTTCGAATTGCGAGCGCGCTTCAGCAATCTTCTTTTCGCGAAGCAGCATAATCCCGAACTCAGTGCGAGCACACGGCGCCGGTGATGCGAATCCAATCGCAGCCTTGTACGCGTTCTCCGCATCAATCAGCTTGCCCTCCTCGGCAAGAGTCTCCGCGGCCAGCAGGGTGACGTACGGCGAATGATTGTAAGTCGAAGTCATAAGGCGTGCGTCGCCTTCCACCTGCTGCAGGTACGCAGTCCCGAGGCCGAGCCATGCATTTCCATTGTTGGGAGCGATCTCCGTTGCTTTCCAAAAGGAATCGGCGGCCTGACCGCCGCGATCCAGCATGGAATACGCTCTGCCTAAAGAAAGCGCTGCCTGCAAATCCCCCGGCTTGAGCGTGCCCGCACGTTTCAAATAGGGCAACGCAGCGTCTGGATTCTTGCCGTTGAGGTACTCGATGCCCAGAAAGAGCTGCGGAACAAACAAAGATGAGTTCAGTTGGGCCGCTTTTTTAAAGCTTTCGATCGCTTCAGATGAATTCCCCAGTTGGTGATCCATGAGGCCGAGATTGGCCCACAGTTGCGGAATCGAGGGTTCAAGCTCGGTTGCTTTCCGATAGGCATCCGCCGCGGCATGAAAATCCCCCCTGGACTGGGCCGCTTGGGCGTCGGCCAGGAGGGGTTGAAGAGTTGGCGAAAGCTCCTGCGCACTTGTGACCGCGCTCACGGCTGAAATCGTGAGCGCGATCGTAAAGCAGAGAGCAAGGACGGTCCTTTGCATGGATAGGAACCCTAAAAGGTCACCTTCAGTACGCCCTGCATCTCTCTCGCTCCCTGCGTGGACGAACTCTCACCCATAGTTCCATCGCCGACGCCGGAGTCCGGTATACCGAAATTGGGGTGGTTGAAAGCGTTGAACATCTGGACAGCGAACTGCAGGCGGAATCCTTCCGCGAGGGTGAACCACTTCCCTAACGTCAGATCCTCGTCCACGTATGCCGGCGCACGCAGATTGGAATAGTAGCGTGGTCCGGTGCCGAAGGTGTATGCGGGCGGCGGTGTAAAGGCCGCCGGGTTGAAGAAGCAATACTTCGTTCCCACGGAAATGACCGGGTTACCGGGCTTGCCGTTGCCGCAGCTGCCGGTCCTGAATGGTTGCCCAGTCAGATTTGCATGTTGGCTGCCGCCAAAGACGGTTGAGCTGTTTCCGTTGGGACCGATCGACATTGGGAAGCCGCTCTGGGCAGTCGTAATTCCCGATATCTGCCAGCCGCCCGCGATTGCATCCGCAGCCCAGTTCATGCCGCCACCGAATCGCTTGCCTCGGCCAACCGGCAATTCATACACATAGTTCAAAACCAGGGAGTGAGGAATATCCTCGCCGTCGACCGTCCAATCGGCTTTCAGGTCGTAGTAATTGCGGATGCCGGAGCCGCCGGTATCGCCGTTGACCGATCCCCATTCCTCCGGGCCGGCAACGTCGGACAGGAACTTCGAGAACGTGAAGGAGGCCGTGAAAATCAGGCCGACCCCGAAACGATGCTTGAAATTTGCTTGCAATGCGTTGTAGTTGTTGATTCCGACGGGCTCGTCTGTGGCTGAGGCGCCTCCGCAGAACTCCGGATACGGCATCAGGGATTGCGCCACTGTCCACGGGCAGGCCATAGGGGTAAGTCCCAGGGAGCTCAACGCATGGGTATACGGATTGGTGCCAGCCGAGCCGTTCAGCGCCGAACCCTTGGAAAGATAAGTTGGATTCAGTTGGCCGTAGTTCATGCCGCCGAGGGTAATGCGCGACCCGCGACCTCCGACGTAGGCAACATCCAGCACGTCATTGGGAGTGAAGGCGTATTGGAACCCATAGGCGAACTCTTTGGTTAGAGGATCCGGACGGAATGGATTCACGCCGCCGCCACCCTGACCAACGCCGGTCAGGCTTCCCAGCGCGTTCCCGGTCACCGGCACGAGTCCCGTTTGGAATACCTGCGCAAGGGGCGTCGTCACCGTGATCCCGTCGGGCGAAGAAGTCCAAGCCGTGGAGGTCGAGAATCCTGGGTCCGGCCCGGAACCGCCATACCAGTTTCTGGCGTAATACCAGCCATAGCCGCCGCGCATCACCAGCTTGGGCAAGATGGCGTAGGTAAAGCCCACGCGGGGCGCCAGGTCGTTCAAGTTCTTTTCATAGAGGCCGCGGTTCCCCGGGTTGTTGTAGACGATTTCCCCATTAACCGGAATGCCAGTCGCCGCGCTGATCGGGTTGAGGGCGTGGAAATCGAAGTACGCCTGTTGGTTATGCCGTGCCGTCGCTGGCATCTGGATTTCATAACGGAAGCCGAGGTTCAACGTCAACTTCCGGTTGGCTTTCCAGTCGTCCTGGACGTACATCCCGTGCAAGTAATTGGTCGTTGCCGCAAACGCGGTGTAGCCGGTGGAACCAGCCGAGCCGACCCCGGAGTTGCCGGCGCCCGCCAGGAAGGATGCAAGCCCGTCTCCGTTTGTTGCTGTCGCCGGATTGGACGGGTCGGGACCTGCCGTCATGGCAAGCGAGAAATTCATTGTAGTTGGGGTCAACCTGCCGCCGTCTGTGGTTTGCCAAATGCCCAGATATCCCACCGAAATGGAATGTGCTTTGAAGCTTTTGTTCAGGTCGGCGTTCAAGCTGCCATTGTTCTCAGGGAACGTGGCTTGGCCGGAACCCTGTGTCGCCCCCAGGGGAGCATAGGATCCCTGACCGCTAAAGGTGTTTCCAAACGAAATCTGCGGAAACTGTGGCGTCCACGTGTCGAGAACGCCCGGCAGCCCGAGCGACGAAGGTTTGAAACCATAGCCCTGGACCACGTTCCCCGCGGCAAAGCGAGTGAAAAACAAGTCAGTGGTGAGGATAAGAGTTGGGCTGAAGACGTGAGAATAGCCCAAAACCCCAAACATACGGTTGTTCGGGTCAAATACGTAGGGCCCGGCAACATCGCTTCCGTAAAAAGCTCCCGTTTGCACCTTTCCCTCGTGCTTATTCGAGAATTGCCCGTAGATCTTATTATTTGCGTTGATGTTTTCGTCAATGCGAATTCCCCACTCGTTGGAGGAGGTCGGCGCGCTCGTCGAGGTGTTGAAGTTGAAGCCACCGCCCGGATTCTTTGGCGCCGGCCAGAAGCTACCCGTGGCGAATTTGTTGGCCAGAGCGTCGATTGCGCCCACGCCCGTTGAGGGTATGATATTTCCCGGATAGGGATCGCGGATTTCAACGGTTTGTCCGACGGTGCTATTGGCTGTAGCGCAGGTAGCCGTAACCGATCTGGATGTATAGGGGTTGTAGATCGCCCCTTTGTAGATAGGCCGGCAGAGCGCATCGGTTCCGACTTGAGTGGTAGTGAGTTCCGACGAGAAGTTACCACCCAACTCGGCACTGGTCGGCACGTTGCCGCCGTAGGTGAGGCCGCCGTTGAGCCGGAGGCCCTCATAGTTGGCGAAAAAGAACGTCTTGTCCTTGTGTTTATAGACGCCCGGGATGTAGAGCGGACCGCCGCCTGCGAATCCGAACTGGTTCCGGTGATCGTCAACTCTGGGCAAGCCGGCGAGCTTGTTGAAATAAAGGTTGGAGTCCAAGTCCTGGTTGCGCAAGTATTCGTCGGCCAGGAAATGGTATTTGCTGGTGCCAGCCTTCGTAGTGATGCTGATTGCATTGCCGGTGCTGAATCCGTATTCGGCTGAAAACTCGTAGCTGGTGACTTTGACCTGGTCGGTGTCTTCCGGAGCGGGCACATACTGACTGCCTCCCCAGCCCTGGGCCACGTCGTATCCGCCCTCCAGAAGGAACAGGTTGGTTCCGAAGTAGCCGCCACCAAAATTCAGAAAGGAGTAATCCTGGTCGGCTGTGTCTTCACTGCCGCCCGATGCCAACAGCTGCCGGTAGCCCTGTGTGTTTACGGCGGAGTTCAATGTCGCAAAGGAGAGGTCGTTCCGGAGGTTCAGCGGAAGCTCCTGAAGTTGTTGGCTCGTGAGCTCGGTGCTCATGCTCGAGTCCTCGGTTTGAAGCAGCGGCCCAGTCGTGTTGACGGTGATTTGCTCGGTGGCGCCGACCGTCAGACTGACCCCCATGCTCACTGTATCCCCCTGAGACAGGACGATGCCTTCCTGCCGGGTTGTCTTGAATCCCGGCGCGCTCGCCTCAAGAACGTAGGCGCCGACGGGGAGAAAGGCAAAGTTAAACTCACCCATCGCCGTCGTAGTGTCGGTTCGGGTAGTTCCACTTTCCGGGTTGGTTAGCTTCACTGAGGCTTTCGGGATTCTGGCCCCGGACGGGTCGGTAACTGTCCCCGACAGTGAGGCTGTGATGCTCTTCGACTGCGCGGGGAGTTTCGAGAGATGTGTCAGTCCGATGGTGGCCATCAAAACTGCTAAAACTACCAGACGTAACCGTGTCATTTTGCCTCCTGAGACGATTTTCTTGACGTTGCATGTACTTGTGGGCCGACCCATCTTCTGAGAGGACCCGGAGTCAGGAAAACAAGAGTGGTTGACCGGTCGATTTCGCAGATCACACCCTTACCCTCCGTCTTGTTCTTGAAGGTCAATGTAAACGTTAACTTGATTACGAGTCCAAGTTGGGCTTGACGTTACTGCGAGCGCAAGTTAACGATAACCGGCAAAGGGATGGCAAGGTGCTGTATGGTACTGTCCGCGAGCGTTTCTTTGGAAATCACGCTTGTTAATGGAGTTCTAGGGGGAGTACAGTACGTGTGCGAGAAGAGAATTTGAGGCCGCCTATGGAATTCGCCGCTGAAAAGGGCGAAGTTGCTGACCGACAGAAGGTTTCAGGCCCGGTCCCGGCGGCTGAAGTACGTAAGACGTTGTCTGCGATCTTTCAAAGTACCCCCTTTCACTCCAGTAAACAGTCTCAAGAGCTGTTGCGGTACATCGTCGATCAGAGTCTTACGGACCACTTGGAGATGCTCAAGGAGCGGGTCATCGGGGCCAGTGTTTTTAACCGACGCCCAGATTACGACACGAATGTCGATCCGATCGTTCGCGCGCGCGCGGCAGAAGTCAGGAAGCGCCTCGCGCTCTACTACCAAACAGCACCTGAAGAAGTCGTCCGGATCACCATACCGTCTGGCTCATTTAGGGCCATCTTCGAATGGACAAATAGAAATGCGATCCACTCAGTATCCGCTGGGGAACTTGGACCGGATGACAGCCATCTACACGGGGAAGCCGTAGCGCCTCACGCCACCCTTGACGTTGCTGGGGACGAACATCCCCAGTCCGCCAGAAGACTCCCCGGCATCATTTTGTGGGTTGTGATCGCTGCCTCGACGGTTATGCTGATCTGGACAGCGCAGCGCTACTTCGATTCTTCTGATGAGCGGGCCTCCGATCAATTCTGGTCGCCGGTGCTGGGCGGGTCCAATCCGGTCTTGATCTACATCGGTAGCAATGCCGTCTATCAGCTGTCTTCTGCATATATTGAGGAGTATTACAAAATACATCCCCGGAGCCAGAATGAGGAAATGGGATTGGAATCCTACATTCCGTTGTCCCCGGGCACAAAGATTGACGCCCAGGACCTATATCCCGCCAAAGACACATTCGTCACGATTGGCGATGTCGCGGCTACAACAAAGATCGTGTCCATGCTGGTGCGTCGCGATAAGCAATTTGAGATTCGATACGCCAACGATGTGGCTTACGGCGACCTTCGTCAAAGTCCCACGATCCTGATTGGTGCGCACAACAACCCATGGACGCTTACAATGACCGGGAATCTGCGATATGTCTTCGCAGGGGAAATGACAATCGTGGACCGGACCGATTCTCAAAAGCACTGGTCTGTCGAGGTTGGCTTCCCCGAGGATTACGCGATCGTCTCCAGGGTTCTGAATTCGGAGACCGGCACGAATGTCATCACGGCGGCCGGAATAGGATATGCAGGAACCCGTGCCGCGGCCGAATTCCTTACCAATCCACATTCCCTCGCGGCATTAGTCAAATCCCTCCCCAAAGGCTGGGAGAAGAAGAATATCCAAATCGTATTACATACCAAGGTGATCAACCAGGTCCCAAGCGCTCCAAACGTCGTTTCCACCTATTGCTGGTAAGCGAATCTGGCTGGCTTAGGACGCATTTGGACCAGATTCGAGCAATGTACTACGCTACCCGCAGGCCCTACCAGCTTGGGGGGCTCGCCAAAAAAGCGACGATAATAGGAACTCGTTGGCATCTCGAGCAGCGGAGTTGGCTTCGTCAATGCATCGGTCGCCCGCCACACGCCCGAATCCCAACCACCTTCGTAAAAGATTGTAGAGTTCAGAGGAAACTGCGGCTACGCAACCTCAACTTTGAGCGTGACACCGATATCGGAGAGCTTGTCGGGCGGCATCTGGACTCTAAGTGCGCCGTCTTCCTGCTTCCAGTTCAGCGTGCCGTTGTAACCCATCAAATCCACCTTCTGGATCTTGCCAGGCTGTTGCGCACTGGCGAGGCCAAGAGCCTTTACGACGGCTTCCTTCTCCGGCAGTCCCTGAATAAATGCGTAGACCACCGTGCCCTTCGCGGTGAAGCGGACATCTTCGGCAGTCAGGTCATTCTGCTTGTCTTCGTTGAAATTGCCGCTGACGATCTTGACCTGCGTCGACGGTCCCTCGCCGTAAATCTTCCATGGGCGCGTTGAGTAAATGCCTTCGCTGTTAACCTGCATCCATGCTGTGATTCCTTCCAGCACTTCCTTCTCTTCGGAATCGAGTTCTCCAGAGTTAGGCAACGGGAAGTTGAGCAGCAGGTTGCCGTTCTTGCTTACGATGTCAGTGAGCAGATCGATCACCTTTTTTGGCGTCTTGTATTTCTGCCCTCGTTTGTAATGCCATTGTCCAATGCAAGTATCAGTCTGCCAGGGATTGGCCGCGATTCCGTCGGCGACGCCGCGCTCATGATCGAGCAGGCAGGTGCCGATAGCGCAATCCGTGGCTTCCTTGCTTGTGTACACCGCCTCCGTTGCCCCGCCATGCAATTGCGCGTTTACGTTGTAGAGGTGCGCCACCATCTTTAGGCCATATTCCTCAAAAGGCAGATGTCCGTCAGTGTAGAGGAGATCGGGCTGATATTTGTCGATCAGATCTGTCATGCGATCAAGGTAATGCCGCTTCCACGATTCCGGAATATCGTCGTCGTTCCAATCCAGTTTGTCAATCACGCGGGCGCAGTCGGCATCATGATACAGGTCCTCGAACTTGGGATCTGCGCCGTCATATTTAATAGCTGCCATCGGCCCGGTCTTGTCGGCGCCATGGCTTACAGCCCACCACTTGTAACTGATCTATAAATGTTCGCTAACTCCGAATTTGAGCCCGTTGTTGCGCGCGGCCTTCTGCCACAGCCCGACAATATCCTTTTTCGGCCCCATGTTCACTGCATTCCAGCGCGTGTATTTCGAATTCCAGAGATCGAAGTTATCGTGATGCACTCCCATGCTGAAGAAGTATTTCGCCCCAGCCTTTTTATATAGGCAGGCGTAAAACCAGCATCCCTTCAGGGTGGTGGATGTAAGCCTGCCGGTTTTTAGCCCTGGTTGAGTATGTAGCGCTGGATGGTATCTGGACTGGCATTGCCAATCGAGCAAGCGAAGTATCCGTCGCTCCAGAAGGTATGTTCCTTCCAGAAGCACTTTCCCAGATACCTCTTCACGCTTCCCATCCTCCAGAGCCGGTAGGTTGAGATCTGCTTAAGCAGCCGAACGATTTCAAGCAGGGACATCGTCGGTTTGGAGTCGATGAGGAGGTGGATATGATCCTTGTCCACCTCCATTTGTACGATGTCGATGCCGTAACGCGCGGCGATCTCGCGCATCAGGTCCTTGACGATAGCGCCGAAAGGAACCAAAAGTCGCTTCCGGTACTTGCAGACCATGACCAGGTGAGTGAGATTCAGATACTTGGCATGGTTTCTTCGGTGATACGCCATGACGTCCTCGCCGCGATGCGCCGGAGCAGGTTGAGCTTCGGCATGGGTGACAGTTTTGCCTTGTTGCCTTGCCGGTCCATCAGAACTGCATAGCCGGTCGACATCCGGCCCTTGATGAAGTATTCCCGCCCCTGGTAGCCGACCTTGTCGAACTTTCTGAATCCACCGATTTTTGCGCGGGGGATGCGGCGTTCAGAGCGAATGCCTTTGGTCTGCTGGTAGTCACCATCGGCCTGGCAGTTTTTGTAGAGAACCGTTGTGGCGATAAATGTAGGTCTGACGCCACGGGTGGCCGCAAAGACGGCATCGAGCGCGTGGGTCTTCAGATCGGTATGCCGCTGCCGGTAGGCCTTGGTGATGTATCCGAAAGTCTCTTCTGCCTCGGGATAGGCCTTGAGCAGTTGCACCCGGATGGAGTTCATCTGGGTCGCATGAAAAAGAAGTCCCCTGCGCTTCCCGCGAAGTTTCAGGATAACGGCGCCGGAGTGAACGCCATCGTGGCAGGTTTTGCAGAGCGTGGCAAGATTGGACTCATCGTCCGATCCGTGATGCTCCCGGTAGATGATGTGATGCACATGAAGCCGCCGGTCTCCCGATTTGCCTTTGCAGTGCCGGCACGTGTACTCGTCACGGTGAAGGACGTAGGCCTTCGTGTTCTCATAGCCGAAGTTCGTGCCTTTCTGGTAGAGCGACTTGTCAACAAGAACCTGCGGATTCTTGAGAGCATGCGGATCAAATGTTCCGGTCTCAAGAACCAACTTCGAGACCGGCAGCAGGGAAGCGGCGAATCGGATCTCCTTGTGGTGAGCGTTGAACTTGCTGACCATGGTGGGAGAAAAGCGGCCCTTCTTGGTGCTGTTGGCGCGATTCAGTCCGCGGCAGGGCCGGTAGCGGGTCTTGCGGTTGCGGCGAAAGCCGCGCTTTCCAGAGCGTTGTTCGAGAGTGCGCCGGATATCGTTGCGGACCTCAACTTCGGACATGTAGTAAACGCGGCCGCTATCACCGGCCACAGAGCTTCCCAGCGTGCTCGATCCGGTATCGACTGCGTGCGTCAGAGGTTGAACCTGAGTGCCGGAATCGTACAGAAGCCGGATGGTGAATGGAGTCCTGCGGACGACCCTGGCTTTGCCGGTCTTCAACAGGTAACGGGCTTTGGCCGGATGGGTGGGCATCAGCGGCTGATGATTTTGACTTTGAACGTAAACGAGCATCCGATGCCTCCTCTCCGAAGTTTTGGTAAGAACGCTGCCCGAAGGCAGGTAGTGCGTATCCCGGTCCTGTGACCAGACCGGGAATCCGTCGTCATCTCGACCGGATAATCAGGCTTGTCATGCTCGATTCCCTGGACCTTACCTTCTCGGTCCTTGTTAGTTTCGAGCGATAGAGCAGCGGGCTGATGCGTCACCCGCAGGTATCGTGACCTGACTATCGTTGGGCTTGTTTCCAAACCCGGGTCTGGTGAACGGGCATTTAAAGAAGCCGCTACCTTTTAAGGTAGTGGTCGTTCACAAAGGCTCATCAAATGCTCGGGATCCCACTTGGCGGCCTTCCAATCGTCCACGAGGTCCTTGTATCCAACCTTCGACGGATGGCCATATGTTTCGCAGTGGTACCGGTACTGGTCCGAGCCCTGCATGTACATGTTGCGCGCATACCAGTCGCCATCCTCAATGGCCGATTGCGGGCCCCAGTGCGACCAGATGCCGAATTTCGCATCGCGGAACCACTCCGGGATCTGGTAGGACTGCAGGGACGCCCTTGTTCCGACGAAAGTCTTCGCCTGGGCCTTCACGTATTTCGAAAGTGCGTGAACGGAACGTGCTCCGCCCAAAGCCTTCAGCAAATCGCGCCTGTTTAATGCCATTTGAGTCATCGTCCTCTCGCATTGTGATCCACTCGGCAAGGTCGAAATTGAATGTGCTTCCGTGCCGGGGGCAAAGTTGTTCGTTCTATTCGGAATCGGCAGCCGACATCGCCTGCCGAAGCCGCTGCTCCGCTTCCGTACTCCAGTACCCGCAATCGAGTTCAAAGAAAACCGAAGTGTATGGAATGGTCATCTCGGTCTTGATCAGCAGAATGCGAAAGACCTTCGCCGACTGATCGAGCCTTTGGATGATCTGTTCGTGAGGAATGTACGCAACACGTGCACCATCGAGCATCTTTTCGAGCTTGCGGCGATAGTCTACGACGCTTGGCGCATCCGATTCAGCTACGTACGCGAGTTCCTTGTCCGCGTAAATGATCGCTCGGACGTGTTTGCACGCGGCAATGGCGTGGAGCACGTGATCCACCGAAGCAAGTTGATCATCACCGGAGACGATGGTTTCAATGCCCGGCCTCGACTGCGCTGGATAGGCCGAGTCGGCGACAACGATCCAGTTGCGATGGCCGAAGAGCGGAAGAATTGTGCTCAGTCTTGCTTTCCAATCAGGCTCGACGGATGTCGTCAAAGCAGTCATGACGTGCTCCTTGAGTTCGCGGCTACCTCAGTTCTTCATCTTGGCAAACAGCGACTTTACCGCATTTGCCCGAGGCCATCAGCGCATATGCGTCGGCGGCGCGCTCGAGCGGAAAGCGGTGCGTAATGATGTCGGCAGGATGGAGATCCCAGCGAACCAGCCGCTCCACCAACTCTTCCATCAGCCACGTTGAGGTGACCCACGACCCGTAGATCGTCTTCTGGTCGTGAATAATATCGGGTGAAGGATTGAATTCGACCGTGCCTCCTTCGCCGAGGAACACAATCTTTCCCCATTTGCGCGTGGCGCGGATAGCGGTGGCGCGAGCGGCATGGTGGGCAGAGCAGTCTACCGCACGCTCGACACCGAAGCCGCCGGTCAGTTCTCTCACTTGTGCAACGTTGTCCGGGCCTGAAGCAAGAACGTGGTCGCAGAGATCGAGGTCAAGAGCAATTCTCATGCGCTCGAGAACGACGTCAATGCCGATAATCTTGTGTGCGCCGAGTCTGCGGCAAATGGCGCCGGTAGCCAGGCCCACGGGGCCGAGTCCGGTAATGAGCACCGCATGATTTCCGCTGATACCGATCTTCTCAAGACCCTCGTAGGCCGTGCCGAATCCGCAGGCGATCTGCGCGCCATCGGCATACGAGAGTTCATCGGGCAGAGCGATGAGGTCTTTCTCTTCAGCAATCATGTACTCCGCCATGCCGCCGTCGCGTTGCCATCCGTAGGCTCGTCGATATTCAGCGCTTGTGCACGAAATCATGTAGCCGCGGCGGCAATCGTTGCAAACTCCGCAGCCGGAGATGTGATAAATGATGGCGCGATCACCGGCCCTGAAGCGACGGCAACCCGGGCCGGCAGCCATGATTAGGCCGCAGGGCTCGTGACCTGCGACTACGCCCTGATAACCCTCAGGCCCCTTCCCTAGATGCTCGTGATAAATGCATCGAATGTCGGAACCGCAAATTGTCGAGGCCTTGACGCGAAGAAGAACTTCGCCGTGACCGGGAGCAGGCACTGGCACTGTGCGCATTTCAACCGTCGAGTTTCCGGGTAAGAAGGCCGCCATCATGGTTTCGTTCATTGGTTTCATCTCCGATAATTGCATCCGGCGTGGGGACGGCTTCTACCTTATGGAGGCGTGATTTCTCCGTTCACGTCCCAGAGCGCTTCCCAGGTCTGGCCATCTTTCCACAAAAAGACCTGGCCTTTGATGAGGCGGCAGTTGCGGTCAATTGCGGCGATCGCCTGCATCTCTTCACCGCATAGCGGATCGCTGGTTACACATTCCAGATTGTCGCGGTAATGATGGATCGAAAACGGAATCGGCGTCTGCCCGCGCTGCGCCGCCCACTTGATGCATACTGCCGCGGGACTCACTCCGTGGCGCTCGGCGATTTTGAGAATCACAGGATCCTCGGTTGGCAATGTGTCCTCTGGTGTGCGGTCGCGCTCAGGCCGGCCAGGCGAACCGATTGGGCAATAGCCGATTGGTTGAATGCCATTCTCGACAACGTAGTTGAACAACTCCGGCTGCTGAAAGTGCGGATGCAACTCCATTTCATTGGCGGCAGGCTTGATTCGAGCATCGCGCAAAACAAGCTTGAGCTTTGGTACCGTCATGTTCGAAGTCCCTATGTGACGCACCAGCCCCATGTCCACCAGTTCTTCCATCTTGCGCCAGGTCTTCATATAGTTCTCGTGGATGTAGGGCTTGGCATCGGGACTGCGGGAACTAACGTCGCAATGCGGTGGATGAAAATTCGGGAACGGCCAGTGGACCAGGTAAAGGTCAAGATACTTGAGGCGTAAGTCGGCGAGCGATTGGCGGCATGATGCGATAACGTCATCGCCGTGATGCTTGTCGTTCCATACTTTTGAAGTGACCCACATTTCATCCCGCTTGATTCCACTCCTCTGAATTGCCTCAAACGAAGCGCCCACCTCCCGTTCGTTGGCATAGACCGAGGCGCAATCGAAGTGTCGGTAACCCACGGCAGCCGCGCCAATCACAACCTCGCCAATCTGCTCCGCCGTGACGTGATCCGAACCGAAAGTGCCTAGGCCAACGGCGGGCATCCTTGCTCCGCTCGAAAGCTTTCTCTGGGGGACCGTCGCAGGATCGACGGGTCTGGCTGGGCTCTGAATTCGACTATTCATTGCTGCTTCTCCAAAGTAAAGTTATCGATAACTATGACCAACGCAGAATACGCGCCCATCGGCAGAGTGTCAATATGAACATTTCCCACACCTGGAAAAGTTACCGATTAAGTTGGTCGCGGGATAAAATATGGTCAAGCGAGATTGCCACCAGCGATCCAGCAAGAAGTTAAGCGACCCGTACAAGGGCAATCAATGAACTCGCAACGCCGCGTCGAAAAAAAGCCGAAAGTTCGCACCAGTGGGCAGGTGCGGATGAAGGACATTGCACGTGACATGGGCCTCTCGACGGTGACGATTTCGAAGGTGCTCCGCGGCCATTCCGACATCAGCGAAGAGACCCGGAAGCGGGTTTTGAAACGCATGGAAGAGCTGCACTATCAGCCTAACCTCGCGGCGCGGGCGCTGATAACTGGACGAACCTGGACCATTGGGCTGGTGGTTCCCGATCTGCTTCATCCCTTCTTTGCGCAGGTTGCTAAAGCTGTTTCAGCCGGAATCCGCGGACAAGGGTACAGCTTGATCATCACATCATCGGAAGAGGATCCGGAACTCGAGCGGCAGGAGATTGAACAATTGCTGGCCCGGCGGGTGGACGTGATGTTGATTGCGTCGGCGCAATGGACCGTGGAGAGCTTTCGCCGCATCGAGGAACGCAAGATTCCCTGTGTCCTTATCGATCGCTGCTTCGTGGGACTGGCGGCAAATTTTGTTGGCGTGGACGATGAGGCCGTGGGCTTAATTGCAACCAATCATCTGATCGATCAAGGTTGCCACAGAATTGCACACATTCGGGGCCCGGAGACGAGCACAGCACTTGGACGAGTGGAAGGATACAGACGTGCTCTTGCTGCGCACCAAATTGCGCCGTTGCCGGAGCACATTGTTTCCATCGGGAGTTCTGGGGACGACCGCGGAGAGCCAGGCGGTTATGAAGCGGCGAGGAAGCTGCTGAGCGCGAACCCACGACCGGACGGAGTTTTCTGCATCAATGACCCCATAGCGCTGGGCGCAATGCGCGCGATTCTCGATGAGGGGCTGCGCATTCCTGAGGATATCGCGGTGGTGGGATGCGGCAATGTGCTCTATTCGGACTTCCTGCGTGTTCCACTGACATCAGTGGATCAGGACAGCTCCGCGATCGGAAGATTTGCCGCAGAGCTTGCGCTTAACCTCGTGGGAACGAATACCTCAGTGCGTCCCAGGTCGGAACTGATCAATCCAAGGCTGGTGGTACGCGCCTCGACATTGCGCCGATAAGTCATTCGGATGTCAGGATTACGGGACCCCTTCGTCTTGGCTAGTGAACTGCGCGGGCATTCAGCCAGGGACGTATTTTTGATCCTCCATAAGCACTTGCTGATTAAGCCAATCGGGAAGAAATAAAACAACTCGATTCTCGGCTTCTTATTTTGACCATAAAGTATGTGAGCGACTTTCCAGTGGCAAGACAAGTTGATCTGGAACCTGAGGATTAATGGGGACTATCGAGCCAGGCTCCAACCGCTGTGTGGTGCCATCTACGATTTCGCTGCCACGCATCTCGACCTCTCAGTTCCCTACTTCCCCGTCCCCGGCGCCGCCAACAACTAGTACGCCGCCGGCGAGCCACCGGATCGCCCCCCGGTCCTAGTCTTGTGGGGTGCCGGGTCCAGCCCCCAATTGAGGAAGGGTGTAATCGTGCGAAGCTCCCTCTCTCAATGCTTCGCATCCGATGATCGAGTCCACTTTACGACTCCTCATCGATTGCCTCTGAATCCTAAGTCTCGGTTCTTCGCGCCTCTGCTAGCTCTCGGCCGGCAAGTTTGGGGTCTCGTGAAGAAATTAGGCATCCCTCTGCATCTTGTTGCTCCAAAAGATTTGGGCCATCCATTGGGATCGCTTGCTGAGCTGCTGCCGAATGCACAACAACGATCACTCACTCTATGCAACGTCAAATTCATAGAGACTAACACTTACGGCAGGAATCTCAACTGTCTCCGGAACTCCATTCTGCGCAGTCTCAACGATTTTGACGACTAGCTCCTTGCCCACCTCATTGGTTGAGTTCACACTCGGCGGTGCGATCTGATACAGCCTGCCCTGACCGAGCAACTTTACGCCGTTGACCCTGGGCGTAAAGCTGTGGTCGTCCTCCGTGGGGTTGACCACGGAGATGAGGAACTTTTTGCGATCGCCGGAGAATGCTGCGAGAACATTCAGCGGATAGGTTCGGCTTCCGGTGGGCTTAGTCCCCCTGTCGACAAAAGCCGTACCTGGCACGATTTGTTGGGGCGAATCCCCCTCAACTGCAATAGGAAATGCGTTGAGGAAGTTCGTATGCATCAACTTCATCACCAGTCCCTCCGCCGCAAAACCCACGCCTTCGCCGGTGTTGTCGGTCAACACGCTGCGCAGTCCTCCGGTCGCGCAACTGGCAGCAATCATGTCGGAGTGACGGAACATTTCGTGGAAGCAAAGCGCGTAAGAGAGCGGCATCAACATTCCGGACGGACGCCCGAAGCCCCCGCTCGCAGTTGGTGACGCACCGCGGAGACGATTCCCCCATTCATCGAAGATGAATTTGATGTCCCTTTCTTTCAACGACGGCATCTTCTCGACGTACTTGTCCCACGCCTCGAATGCTTCGCCGATGCGGTTGGCCAGCCTGCGGGTTCTGAACTGCAGCGGATCGTGGACATCCAAAAAAAGCTGCTTCTCAGCGTCGAAGGCCAGATCAGGATAGGCGTAGGTATGCTCGGAGAGATAGTCGATGTTGTCAACACACTTAGCGAGCAGCCAGCCGTCCCAGTCATTCACACTGCCGAATTCATAGGGGAGCTTTTCCGTAATCGGTGGCTCCCATATGCTGGGGAAGAAGTTGCCGTTCTTCTCCGCGCCGCCCACGGACTTCTCGCAGATGCTGGCTCCAGACACGGTCACCTTGATCTTCGGGTCCACCTTCTTCATGGCCTCAACAATGTAGTTGTGCTTGACGCAGTACTGGTCCAGCGACATATGACCGTACTGCCATGGACCATACATTTCGTTGCCGATGCACCAGCATTGGACATTGAAGGGCTCGGGGCTGCCGTTCTCCGCGCGCATTTTTCCCATGCGCGTTTCCACGGAGCCATTGCAGTATTCCACTTGCTCGGCCGCTTCACGCGCTGAACCGAACCCGCTGTCGATAGCCAAATCAGGCTCGGCACCGACCAATCGGCAGAGGGCGATGAATTCATGAAGTCCCACATCGTTCGGCTCCACCCTGTCGGACCACATTGGTTGCAGACGTGGTGGGCGCTGATCCCGATCACCAAGCCCATCTCTAAAGTCGTAAGCGGAGACGAAGTTGCCGCCAGGCCACTTGAACATCTTGAAACTCGCCTCTTTAAAAAGGCGGATCAATCCGGAGTGGAATCCCTGCACGTTGTCGGCAGGCATCAGCGAAGCGGTTCCGACATGAAACGTTCCGCTACCGGTACCAAGGATTTCGAGATGCGCATCCTCTGTGTCGGCTGCAGCGGTGAACTTCAACGGAAATTTCTTGTACTCGGGCGACAGCGATGGGATAGTGACGGTTTGTGAATCGCCGACTCCCGCTCCCCAGACCAGACCGACCACAACTCTGGTGCCGACATCCCCGGCGAGATAAACATAGCCTTCGTAGGTCTTGCCGCGGCCCAGACGCAATTTGGGCTGTTGGATGCCGCGGGGCTCAGAGCCGCCAAGTTTGACGAGCGGGCTGTGCTTGCCGACAAACGGCCGCATCGTTTCCATCGCTACCGTTCCTGGAGGTCCAACCGGTTTGAAGGCTTCGCCCAAAAAGCGGCGGAGAAAGGAATTGGTTGGTGCCGGCGGCGGCGCTGCATCTGTAATCGGGTTGGCAAACTTTCTGTCCGTCAGCATCTCGGCCCACACATTCGTGGTCGCCGGCTCCATATAACCGCCGAAAACCATCGGATTCACCGGGGCGCCGCTCTTTGAGGCATCGATTGTGACCTGAATGTTCCCTGTCGCAGCAGCGAAAGCAGTCATCTCGTGATTCAGCATCGCTGCACTCGCAGCCGAAGCTGCCAAAAACTCCCGTCGATTCATTGGCACGCCCTATCTCCTTGGGTCTTGCATGATTTTTTGCGCGTTCTCTGCGACTTCCATTCAGACAAGAGCATTTTCAAAAAGAGTGTCAACCTAGAGGCTCAGGGGGACTGCTCACCGGAAGAGTCTTGGCGCAAAGTCGTTCAGGTCTCTGCGCCACGTCTGCCACTCGTGCGCCGTGCCGGGCGACTCATAGAAATCGTGCTTGACATTCGCTTCGACAAGCGCCGTGTTGAGTCTCTGGATGCTGGCCCTCATCTGTACAGGCTCTTCCGTTCCGACGCCGATCCACAGCAGATGCACTCGCTTGGCAAAGGCGGCCGGATCATCAAGCGCGCCATTGAAGGCTGTTTTTAAATCGAGCTTCTGGTCGCCACGCATCAACATCCCACCTGCTCCGCTAAAACCTCCGATGTAAGAAAAGAGATCCAGGTGATTGAACGTGACCTGGAATGCTTGCATCCCCCCCATGGACAATCCGGCCATGGCGCGGTGATCGCGATCGGGGATGGTCCGGAATGTAGAGTCGATGAACGGGATCAGCGCTTTCGTGACGTCGTCTTCAAAGGTTGACATCATCTCCTGCATGGCGTGCATCCCTGCCGGCGATCCCATGGGATTACCGGTTATTTCGGGCGCTTTGTAGTCGGGCCGCCGAGCATAACCATTCGCCATTACGAGAATCATGGACTTTGAGCTCTTGCTTGCAATCAGATTGTCGAGGATGAAGTTGGCATGTCCCTGTTTGATCCACCCGGTCTCGTCCTCACCCCCGCCATGCTGAAGATAGAGCACTGGGTAACGCACTTTGGTCTGCGTGTCGTAGTTAGGCGGCAAATAAACGAGGGCATGCCGCCAGGTCCCCGTCACGCTGGAGTGATACCAGACTTCACGAACCTCACCATGTGGAACATCCTGCGGCAGGTAATACGTCACACCGGCTTCTGGAACCTCAACGGCACTTGCATCCTTGCTTCCACCGTAAAAGGTGTGGCTGCCAGGATCGCTTACTTCGACGCCGTCAATATTCACCGTGTAATAGTGAAGCCCAGGGGCCAGAGGCGGCGTGGTCACGGTCCAATAACCATCTGCTTGCTTCTCCATGTCGAGTTTTGGATTGCTCCAGAAATTGACCTTCACTTTCGTAGCGTCAGGAGCCTTGATCCGGATCTGGACCCGCGAGGCACTGTCGACGCGCGGGTACTGCGCATCCAGGACGTTGGTGGAAGCGGGCTTGAAGTCGCCCTGATCCTGCGCATAACTCAGGCTCGCAAACAACAGCATCAAAATTCCAACATGCTTCATCTCTTCTTGCTCCTCGCAATCGAAAGCGTAATCCCGGCGAGACAGGACCGCCTTCGAGAGCACTTGGATTGTCTGAATTCAATCATGCGCATACTAAATTGAGGAACTGCAAAGCAGAAGTCGCATTTATCAATGAGATACATCGATTTATTAGATGGCTCTGGTACTCAAGAACTCTAACTTCTTATGAACAGCGTTTTCTATGCTTTGTGCTATCTGGCGCTTTGGCCGTTGCGCTAAAACAACCGAATCGGTGGTGGTCGAGGATTGGCTTTTTCTCTGATTAAATCGCTTTACAAGTGCGCCTCTACGAGCTAGGCTGCGTGTTTAGCAATTGCATTCTCATATGGCTGAGCCTCCAGTACGAGATTCACAACCGGACTCACCTATATTTCGTTCAAAACCAATCGATACCTTCGTGTGGACTTCGCCAGCGGGAAGCTTGTGGCCGATAGCACGGGCCCGGAACCCAATGGACCGGACCGCGTGCGTTTCGACTGGCGTGGATTTGTTGTCTTCAGAGGCCCGGCCGGAGCCATTCACGTCTGTCTGGACAGCACTTCCAAAGCATGTGCAATAGCGTCGCGCCTCTTGTCTTCATGCTGCCGCGGCGACAGCACTTCTGCGAGAGAAAGGAAGGGCAACAATGCGAACCACATCCCTTCTCCTGGCGACCGCGGCTTTTTGCGCGGCTGCGGTTGCCCAGGGTCAATCGGCAATTCCCTGCACCGGGCTTGTCGGCTTGAAACTTGATGGCGTTGAGATTGCAAAATCCGAGCCAGTTCCGTGGGGAGTTGTGATTCCAGGGCCGTTTAATGTAGCCATTAGTGGAAAGCTGCCGGCCCACTGCCGCGTAGACGGCATAATCCACCGCCGCAAGGGCGCTGGTGGTGAAGAGTTCGGCATCGGCTTCGCCGTAGCTCTGCCTGAGGCAGCCGCCTGGAATGGCGACCTCATGATGATGGGCGGCGGCGGCGGCAATGGTGTGATTGCGTATCCCGCGAGAGCCCAGTACACAGGAGACAAATCGGCGCTCGCGCGCGGATTCGCCGTAGTCAGCACGGATACGGGACACAAATCGAAGGCCGGTGCGTTTGATTTTTCCTTCATGCGAGACCAGCAAGCGTATCTCGATTTTGCCTTTCTTGCCAACGCTGAAGTCGCTGAAGTTGCAAAGCAGATTGTCGAGCGCTACTATGCCAAGCCGACCGCCTTCTCGTATTTCGTCGGCTGTTCCACGGGTGGTCGCGAAGGCATGATCCTTTCGCAACGCTATCCCACGGAATTCAACGGTATCGTCTCGGGCGATCCGGCCATGCGCACCGGGCTCTCCAATCTGGCCATCGGCAAGTGGATTCCCATTGCATACAATCAGGCCGCACCCAAAGATGCATCTGGCACGGCGGACATAACCAAGCCGATCAGCGACGATGATCGCAAGCTTTTCATGGACGCCCTGCTCAAGAAATGCGATGCAAAGGATGGCGTGGCCGATGGAATGATTTTCGATCCTTTGGCCTGCGACTTCGATCCGGATGTTCTGTCCTGCAAACCCGGCCAGTCTGAAGGATGCATGGCGCCCAGGGCGACGGCCGCCATCAAGAAGGCATTTTCCGGTCCAAAGAATTCCTACGGCACGCAGATCTATCCGGGCTTCCTGTATGACTCCGGCATCGCCCTCAAAGGAGGAGTCCCGGGGTTGCTAGTTCCAACTCAGAGTGGAATCTTCGGCCGCTATCCGACCGCGACTGAGATCGACGTGGACAAAGAAGCGCTGCACGCCTCCGACCCGCTTGTTGAACCTGCATCGACAAATCTCTCCTCCTTCTCTTCGAACGGCGGTAAGCTCATCTTCTTCCATGGAGACAGCGATCCGTGGTTCTCGCCGCTGGACACGCTCCAGTACTACCAGTCGCTGGCGGCTACCAATGGCGGCGCCGAGGAAGTGGCTAAATGGAGCAGGATTTTTCTGGTGCCCGGAATGACTCACTGCGGCGGTGGGCCATCTCTGGACCATTTCGACATGCTGAGCGCGTTGGTGAACTGGGTTGAGAAGGGAACAGCACCGGCGTCTGTGATCGCCACCGGAAAGGCGTTTCCCGGACGGAGCCGCCCGCTCTGCGCCTATCCAACCCACGCCCTGTACATTGGGACTGGGGACACTGAAGACGCCAACAATTTCCGCTGCGAGTAAAAGGAGTTACGTTGACCAGTCCATTGAATCGTAACGCAACGACTTCGAGATCTCTTCTCTTCGTAGCCGCGATCGGGAGTTTTCTGCTTGCTCCTACTTGCCTCACTCTTGCCCAGGGCCCTTTTCAACCACCCCCTCCCCCCGAGCCGTTCCCGTTTGTAAGCCCGCTCTTTGGCGATGACGTGGTTCTGCAGCGCGACAAAGCCGATACCATCTGGGGCTGGTCAGAGCAACCCGGCGACAAGGTGACCGTGCAGATCGGCGACAACACCGCAATCGCTGTTGCGCAAGCCGACCGCCGCTGGGAAGTGAAGATCAAACCGCCCGCCGCTGGTGGCCCCTACACCGTCAAGATCACAGGCCGTGAAACGGTCGAACTGCACAACGTGATGGTGGGCGACGTCTGGCTGTGCACTGGCCAATCCAATATGCTGGTGTCTCTCCGCGAGGCGAAGAATGGCGACGATGAAGTCAAGGTTGCCAACTACCCTGACATTCGCTTCTTCAGTGTCAACGGTCATGCTGCCTACAATCACACCGGTTGGATCGGGGGAACCTGGAAGCCCGTCGCACCGGACACAGCAGCTCGAGTTTCTGCGGTTGGGTATTACTTCGCGCGCGAGGTCCAGAAGGATGTCCACGTTCCTATTGGCCTGATCGTCGACGCGATTGGCGGAACGCCTGCGGAGGCCTGGACCAGCGCCGCTGCACTTCGCCCTCTCAAAGACTTCGATGTTCCCCTCGATATGGTTGACCGGCTTGCCACCTCAGGCGCACAAGAATACGGCGACTACATCCACCATTGGTACGACGAGTACGACATTGGGCTCAAGGGGAACTGGGCTGCGCCGGAGTTTGACGACTCCACTTGGAAGCCTGTGACTCTGCCTGGCGGCTTTGCCGAGCTGGGCGTACCGCAGACGCCCGCGCTGGCCTGGTTCCGCAAAGAGATTGATCTACCCGATCCGCTGCCGGACGGACGGGCCATGATGTTCCTGGGAATCATCGAGCGCATGGATACGGTTTATGTCAACGGGAAAGAGGCCGGCGGCAGCGCCTGGGTTGAGAACCCGCGCCGATACTTCATGCGCGACGGCATGCTCAAGCCCGGACGCAACATCATCGCCATCCGCGTTATGAAGACCAAGCCTGATGGCGGATTCATGAGCAAGCCGGAAGATCTTCATCTCGTGCTCGGCGACAAGGCGAACATTCCGCTGGCAGGCGCATGGAAGGGCCAGATCAGTGTGGATGCCCGCCCACCGCAGCCGCTGCCTATCGGCTATCAGAACTGGCCGGTGATGCCGACGGTTCTGTACGAGGGAATGCTGAAGCCAGTGGCGCCTCTCTCTTTCACCGGCGTGCTGTGGTACCAGGGCGAAGAAAACTCCCCAAGGGGATATGAGTATCGCAAAGTTCTGCCGGCCATGATTGCGGACTGGCGTAATCTCTTCGGACAAGGAAACTTCCCTTTTTACATTGTCAGCCTGCCTGAATTCAAACCGCGGAGTGCAACACCGGTCGACGGAGACGAGTGGGCCGAAACTCGGGAGTCGCAGGCAATCACAGCCGCCACAGTTCCCAACACGTGCCTCGCGGTCACCATCGATACAGGCGATCCAGACAACATTCATACAAAGGACAAGCTCCCCGTCGGTCAACGCCTGGCCTATTGCGCGCTGGCCAAATACTACGGCAAGCACGTTGTGTATGAGGGACCAACCCTTGCTTCCGTCGAACGGCTCCCGACCTCCATCCGATTGCACTTTACGCACACAGACGGCGGGTTGGTAGCGAAAGGAGACAGACTGGCGGAGTTCACCATTGCCGGAGACGACCATCAATGGTTTTGGGCCGATGCTCGCATTGAAGGAGACACGATCGTGGTTTCATCGCCATCCGTGTCTAATCCGAAAGAGGTTCGCTATGCGTGGCAATCCAATCCCGCGGCAAACTTGTTCAATGGAGCCGGACTGCCAGCCGCTCCCTTCCGGACCGACAACTGGCCCGGCATTACTCAAGACGCGCGGCCATATTGATGGGAGAAATAGGATGCAACGTGTGAAAGGCCGTATTCAGCAGAAAATTATCGTATAAACGATTTTTTGATTTGGAGGACTCGTGCGAACTCATCGCCTTGCAGTAGTTGCACTCATTGCTACTCTGGTCGTGCCTTTGGCAGCGCAACGCCGCGTGCCTAAGGATCTAAGCGACACCAGGGGTTTTAATTACCAATCTTCCGAAACCAACGGTCACGCCGAGTTCTGGCTCCATTACAACCCCGCGGTTACCGAGCGCGACCTGGATTACGCAAAGCGGCTTCAACTCAATCAGATTCGCGTCATGGTTCCGTACGCGGCATGGGCGCAAGACAAAGACGGCCTCAAAAAGAACCTGATCCATTTTGTGCGTGCCGCACATGAGCGTGGCATGGGCGTGATGCCCGCCATGCAATACAAGTTTGGTGACTGGAAAGATAGGGCAGCGTGGCCGAATGCACGACCATTCGTTGCCGACTTGGTAGCCGCCGTTGGGAAAGAACCTGGCCTGGTGATCTGGGACGTGGAGAACGAACCTGAGTGCTGTAAGCTTCCCGCCACTCCTGACAATCACCTGCACATGGAACATGCCATGTATATGGCCAAAATGTTCCACGAACTCGATCCCGTCACGCCGGTCACAATCGGTGCGACCTTCGCAGATAACATGATCGAAATGGGCGATGCGGTGGATGTGCTCTCGTTCCATGACTACAGCACAACGCGAGCCAAGATTCAGGCCAATATCCAAAAGGCAAAAGCGTACGCTGCCAAAACAGGCAAGCCCCTGTTCAATAGCGAGATAGGATGCATTGCGCGTGCCAATCCGTACGATGTCACGCTCCAGGAACACCAGCGTGCCCACGTCGGATGGTACATCTGGGAATTGATGATCACAGGAAATTGGGGCACTGTCCACGGCGTCTTCTATCCGGATGGCACGGTCCGCGATCCTGCCATCGCCGCCGCGATCCTCGGCTTCTTCCGCAACCGCGGAGACAATGTCGTCGAAGATGTCCCCGACCGGGAGAACCATCTTACGGAAGCAGTAGCCAACGACAAGGCATGGCTCGGGAACCCTAACGCCGACTGGAAAGCCGGATTGGATCTGGCCGAGGTCTCCGCGAATATTCTCGAGGCGGCCCAATTGGCTCCAATGCACAATCCGCCGACCCGGCAAGTGGATATGATGCGCAGGGGGCAGACGGACATGACTGCCTTGCGCGATGCGCTCGTGAAGTTCATTGCCCTGCTGGAGCCTTACCAGCTTCCTGTTGACGATCCGCGCCGTTCGCGGCCGTTAGCTGGCGTAGTTCCCGCTCCCGCTCCCAAACCCTAGACTGCAGTTCTCGGAAACGCAACGGAGCAGAACGTGCGGCAGAATTAGAGGGCAAGAAGTAAGCTTGCTTGAAACGGAGGGACAAATGATGATTGCTTGCAGGATTGTCAGCATTCTGTGCGCACTTCCACTGGTTGCCGCTTGTGCGTCTCAGGCGCAACAGGCAGCTGCATCGAGACCAGGAACAATTGAGCAACGGATAGCTCGGGCCGACCCTGGCAAGTACAACCACCTCAAGGCGGTCCACGACGGCGCGGGAACGATGGATTTTCGGGTCATGCTTGGCACGGATGCCGTGGAGCCGAATCTCATCTTCTTTCATCGCGGTGTGATCATGCCAAAGAGCGGGATAGGTCAGCATTTTCACAACAAGTGCGAGGAGATGTTCGTCATTCTTGATGGAAGAGCGGAGTTTACGGTGGACGGACGGACATCCGTTCTGGAGGGCCCGGCTGGTGTCCCGGATCGAATGGGGCATTCCCACGCAATTTATAACCCCACCGACCAACCCATCCAGTGGCTCAACATCAACGTTGGAATGAGCAAGGTATACGACACTTTCAATCTCGGCGATTCGCATTTGAACGCCACAATTGATCCCATCCCTCAATTCATAAGCTTTCGGATGGACCGAACTCTCCTTAAACCAATCGACGGCATGGATGGGGGAAGCGGTGCAGTGCAGTATCGCCGGATGCTCCAGCCAACGGTATTCTCGACCACGTGGGCTTATGTCGATCATCTGCTGCTGCCGGCTGGCACCTCGGTGGGTCCGAAGGCCGACGCCGATTTGGCAGAGGCGTACTACGCCATCACCGGTGATGGCGCCCTTACGCTGGGTTCAGAACACGCGCAAATTCATTCCGGAGACGTTATTCCTGTAAGGCTGAACGAAATGCGGACCATTGCAAATTCAGGACCAAGCCCGCTGGAATTGCTCGTCATTGGTGTGGCAAAGGATATGGCAACGAAAGATGCCATGATGGCTGAGCCACCGGCACGCATGCGCTGAATCCGAAGATTCGAGGTTAGCAGTTAGTCATCAAAAAGAGGAGAAGATAAATGAACAGACGAACATTGCTCAAATTTGCGGCTCTCTTTGGTGTCGGACAGATCGCCAATACTCGTCGCGTCGCGATGGCAGCACCTGCAACTCTCCATGCTCCCGGCAAAGGCCCCATCGTTCTCTATTGTGACCTTGCCGTCGATCCGGCGCGGGAACAGGAGATGCTCCATCACTTTCACCACGATTTCAAACCAGTGGCAGAGCGGTTCGATGGTTACATCGACCTGAAAATGCTCAAAATACGAAAGGTTGTTCAGGGCGGCCCTTCCCTGCCCAAGGGCGTGAATTACCGTTTCCAATTGACATATGAGAGCGAAGAGAAGCGCCAGATATGGATCGCTTCTGAAGTACATCGGAAGAACTGGCCGCTTATTGAAAACACCGTAATTGATAAGGATTACTTGACGCTTCTTACAGACAGCGTTTAGCCAAAATCGAGAAACCAACTGTGGCAACATTTCTTGATGCAACGAGTGGTTGTTTTGCTCCAGGTAAATGGAGGTAGTGACTCTATGAACAGGCGATACGCCGTGATTCTGATCGGGGCGATTGTTTTCTTGACGGGATGCTCCCGATCCACACCCCCAACAACCGGCGCTCTTCCTCAAAGTTCCTCGCTCTATATCGTAAGGATTGACCCTGCTCTCGATGCGGTGATTGCTCCCGGGACTTCCATCGAGAAGGTTGCCAGCGGATTCCAATTCACCGAAGGTCCAATGTGGCATGACGGCCGCTTGTGGTTTTCTGATGTGGTTGGAAACAAGATGTATGCCACGTCTCCCGAAGGAGAGGTTACGCTTCTGCTTGCTGATTCAGGCGGATTGAAGAATGTGCCGGCTAAATCTTTCCAGGGCTCGAATGCCATGGCGCAGGATAAGGCCGGAGCCGTGTTGATGTGTCAGCACGGCCTCAGGAGGATTGTTCGCCTCGATTCCAAAATGCAACCTGCGGCATATATCGATAAGTTCCAGGGTAAAGGGCTGAATAGCCCCAACGATCTCGTCTTCGGATGCGATGGCTCACTGTGGTTCACCGATCCACCGTATGGGTTGCCTGGGCTAGACGCAGATCCGACAAAAGAGTTGTCGTTCAATGGAGTCTTCCGGTTCGCAGGAGGCAAACTGACCGCTCCGATTCGAGATCTCACGAGACCGAATGGGATTGGATTTTCCCCGGATTGCAAGGCACTCTATATTTCCAATTCAGGACCAAAGATGTTTCTCAACAAGTACGATCTTCGTTCCGACGGTTCGGTTTCGAAGCCGGTGACAGTGATTTCTTATCCCGATCTTCCGAATACGGAAGTTCCTGACGGGCTAAAAATCGACTCAGCTGGCAACATATGGTCCACAGGGCTCGGCGGAATTCGCATCATTTCACCGGCGGGAAAGGTGTTGGGCCAAATCAAGATTCCGGAAGTCGCAGCGAACCTTGCCTGGGCGGATGAAGGCAAGACGCTCTACATTACGGCTTCCACCAGTGTCTATCGTCTGAAGGTTTTGACGCCGGGAAAAATGCCGATGTACGTGAAGTGATCATGACGGATCGCCTTACGGCTGGGGGATTACGCTCGACGTTTCCCTCTTGAGTTGGAGATGCGCGTCCAGATGTATTTCCACCAACTTCAGGTGGACCCCATGCTAAATTCGGCCAAACTTCTTCACTGCTTCGAGAATTGAATGGAACCTCTCTATATAGGGAAGCGTGCTGTGTTCAGTGTCATCCAGGCGCTGAGCCAGAATCAGCACCTCCGCGGCACGAGCCCGCGGCACAACAACAACGCCATCCTGATCCGCAACGACGATATCTCCGGCGTTTACCTCGATTCCTCCGGCCTCAATGGGCACGTTCTGACCGGCGAACCGATAATGAGAAACCGCCGTGGAGGGCACCGGTCCAGTTGAATAAACCGGAAAACCAATCTTCTTCAGTTGAGGAAGATCGCGAACACCGCCATCGATGACTGCTCCTGCAAAACCGCGCGCGAATATTGCAGTGCCCATGAGTCTTCCCATCCCGGCGATATCTTCCCCATCCTCGACCTTCATGACGTAGACCGAGCCCGGCCCACCGGCATCGATCGCGGCAAGCATTCCAGACAGTTCATTCGGGTCGTTGTTCTCGTCCCTCTTGAGCAGCACCGTCAGGGCTGTTCCGGCGAACTTGGTCGGAAAGATCGGTTGCATTTTGTGAGACATGTAGTGTCTTTCATGAAGCAACTGTTCCGCGGCGTCCGACACGGAGGCAACCTCAACATGGCGGTATCCGTCCAACAGAAGCGCCTGGTTATGTTCGTAGTCGTCGCGCGTCAACGGCGCATCGGCAGAGTTTGCAAGCTGCAGACCGCCGAATGCGACGGTGACCAATACTGCGATCGAAAGCACAATTTTGAGCCTGAGAGGCCAGCTGAAAACTGCGAACATGGGAAACCCCCTTGAAAGACATTGAGATTGACATTCAGGGCAACTGCGCAGAACCATCATAACTACTCTGGCAAAACGAAAGTCCATCAACAGAACGCCGGAGATCGAATCTAGCCGATAGGTCGAAACCACTCGGGCTAGCGAAGATCTCCGGCGCGGAGAAATCGGATTTCAATTCGACAAATCACTCCTTTACTTCTGCCGCGACCTAGAACTGGTACTTCGCCGCGAGTTGCATCTGGCGCAAGCCGCCGTTGGATGCGGGTCCAATAGCTCCGGTGATGCGGCCGAAGCTGGAGGAGCTGAGATTCACTGTCGGCTCAGCCCAGTTGGGGTGATTGAGGGCGTTGAATGCCTCAAAGCGGATTGCCAACTGATGTATTTCGTTGCAGGGCATCACAAGCTCCTTTTGGAGCGAGGCATCCAAATTGGTGAATCCCGGAGACGGAAAGCTTCTGCGCTGGAGGGTGCCGAAGAAACCTGGAGCCGGTGTGGCGTACCTGCGCAGTACGCACGTCGGTGATCTTGAGCCTGGGCCGCTGAAATGGGTAGCTTAGTGCTTCTTCTACTCCTGGATGACACCCAGCGCTTCAGTGAGCTGGCGAGAGGTATAGGCGGCGTCAGTGAAAAGATGCTGGCACAAACCCTTAAAGCTCTGGAAGCGGATGGTCTGCTATTGAGAAGGGTCTATCCGACGATTCCACCGAAGGTCGAGTACAGCTTGACTCGACTGGGAGAAGAGGTAGCACTTCATGTCAAATCGCTTACGGATTGGGTGGAAGAAAACACGCCTGATATATTGGTAATTCGCTCGCAGGGAACTGCTCCCGGAACAACCCACCCGCATCTTGGTCCCGCGTAGTACGGAGGCAAGCGCCACTTGTTCCCAACCATCGGAATCGAAAACACCCATGCTGAAATTCCAACTTCTAATAATTGACGGGCCGATGGGGGACAACAATCCCGCTTGCAACAGCGTGGCGAGCGTGGCTTAACGTGACTCTCACTGTTGCTTCGTGGCCTGACAAAGGAATTGTAATAAATGGGTTCGCTTGGTCGTACGGCGCTTAGGGGAATTCCGTGAGCCCAAGCGACACGATCTCGTTACAGTTGTGGAATGCACAGACCAGGCTAGCCCTAACCTGGAGGGAATGAAGCAAGCTGGAAAGCTGAAGAACCCGCAGAATCCGTACCACTCAGACACTTATCTTACCCCGGTCCATCATGGGGCTTGAGATACGAATAGTGCAGAGACAGCCGTGAAGTTAAACCGAAAGTTTAGAAGAAATGCCCGTCGACCATCGTCATTCCGGCAAGATTCTGAAGCAATAGGCGTAATGGCAGGGCGGATCTTGCGGGACTCGGATACTAAGTCCATCTGACTCCCTCGTCCAACTGACCTCGCCCTTCGCCCCGAGCAATTCGATCTTGCGAATCTGACGCTCGTAGTACGGCGCAGTGCTTGCGAGCGATTTGATCAACACGCGATTGTCCGATGGCCAGCCAAGGGCGAA
>OBLW0100000152.1_pt1 | contig 55566 bp, 38 predicted proteins | sample 1520161 | NCBI WGS metagenome assembly OBLW01 (sample SAMEA3539309, study PRJEB22396) | soil metagenome | biome: tundra; feature: field; material: soil | place: USA | collected 2010-05 | depth 0.15 m
GGGCGCGCGCTCGCCGTGGCCGCCAGCAACGCCGCCACGCGCGGAGAGGCCGGCCGCCGTCGCGCCGACGAGCTGGTGCGGGCGGCCCAGCGCATGGCCGCGCAGGTCGACGACCCGCACGGTCACGCGCTGGCACACCTCGTCGCCGGCATGGTCCACTTCTTTCTGGGCGAGTGGCGGAGCGCCAAGGCCAAGCTCGGAGAGGCCGACGCCATCCTGCGTTTGCGCTGCCGCGCCGTGGCCTGGGAGCTGGCGCATACCGAAGTCTGGACGTGCAACGCCCTCATCTTGAGCGGTGAGCTCCGGAAGGCGTCGTCGCGAATCCCCACCGCGCTCGAAGAGGCGCGCGCGCGCGACGACCTGTTCGCGCTGACGCACCTCACCTACCCCGCATGCGTCTCGCACATCGTCGCCGACGACGTCGACGCGGCCTGGCGCGTAACGCAGTACGCGAGCGCGGCGGCCGCGGGCACCGCCGAGCTCGGCCAGTTCATCGCGGCGTGCTCGGTCGAGCGCTACAAGGGCGACGGGCGGGCGGCGTGGGAGCGGGTCGAGCGCGTCTCGCCGGTGCTCGACGGGTCGCACCTCGTGCGCGTCGCAGTCATTCGCGCCTTCGCGGGCTACGAGCGCGGCCTCTCGGCCGTGGCGTCGGCGGCGCAGGGCCACGATCGATCGCGGGCGCTTCGAGCGGCCGAGCACTACGCGCGAAAGCTCGTGCGCGAGAAGGTCCCTTATGCGCCTCCAATGGGCCACCTCGTCTTCGCGGGAGCGCACGCGGCGCGCGGCGACCTGGAGCGCGCCCTCGAATCGCTCGACGTCGCCATCCCTCTCCTGGAGGCCGCAGACCTCGGCTACCTCGGCGCCTGCGCGCGCTATCGCCGGGGCCAGCTCACCGGGGGCTCGATAGGAGCCGACATGATGACGAGGAGCCGAGGGTTCTTCGAGGAGCAAGGCGTCGCGAACGTCGAGCGCTGCCTCGCGATGAGCGCGCCCGGTTTCGACTGACGTCGGCGCTCGCTCTACGAGCTTGTAGCCTGCCGGCGCTCGGAGAGAGCTCTTCGACCCTCTCCTCCCTCTCCTCCCTCTGCTGCCTCCCTCTGCGGCCAATCTCCCTCGCCTGGCCCTGGCGGGGCACGCCCCAAAAGCACGAACGAGGAGGGGAAAAGGGAGTATCGTGAACGGTTGATGGGGATGGGGCCGACCGCGCTAGAGCGGCATGTTTCGTATTTCGATCCCGAAGGCACGGGGGTCATCACCCTGGCCCAGACGCGCGACGGAATGCGCCGCCTCGGCGTGCCGTGGTCGCTTCGGATCATCCTGTCGCTCATCATCAACGGGATGCTCGGGTACGTGACCCAGAACCGGCCTTCGATGGTCATCCGCATCGACCGCATCGCGCTGGGGAAGCACCCGTACGACAGCGGCACCTTCGACCGGAACGGCGACGTCGACGACGCCGCGTTCGAGGCGCTCTTCGCGAGCGCCGGCGACACGCTCTCGGCCGACGAGATGCACGCCATCATCACGGCTCGCGGCAACCAGATGGTCGATCGCGGCCCCCTGGCGGGCGCGCTCGGCCGCTGGTTCACCGTTCGCGAAGTGAACCTCTTCTTCTGCGTCGCCGCCGACACGACCAAGTCGGTGAACGGCCGAAGCGTCCCCGCCGTACGCAAGAAGACGATGCGCGCCTTTTACGAGGGCACGCTCTTGCACGACCTGGCGCGCCGCCGCGTGCTCGTCGAGGCCGGGTGCGTCCGGCACCGCGTTCCCGGCAAAGGCTGACGCCGGGCGCTCACTCGTCGCGCAGGCCCGCGAGGACAGCGTCGCCCAGCAGGGTTAGGGTGACCCTCGGACGGCCACGGCGGCCCCTCCCCCCGGCCTTCAGTAGATGCAGAAGGCGTATCCGTCGAAGCTGTCGTAATCGCACTGGTTGAAGCCGTGCTTCGTGCAGTCGATCGAGAACGGTGCGCCGCCGATGCAGACCTCGGCTGTGATTCCGTCGGCTCCGCACGACTCCGTGCACGACGACACCGACGGCGGGCCACACCCAGGAGCGACGCAGGCGACGTCGCTGGCCGTGTCCAGGCACGACAGCCCCGCCCGTGAGCACTGGTATGCGAACTCCTGGGTGCCGTCGGAACTGCACGAGTTGAGGACTCCATTCGCGCAGGTCGAGCCCGCGCTCGGGCACGACGGGGCATTGAAGTAGCAGGACGCGCCGCCTCCCTTGTCCAGGCACGTTGCGTTGAGGCCCGTGCAATCCTCGCCGTATCCGACGCCGCTCAAGCACTCGTACTCCTTGTTGCCCGAGCAGTGATCCACGTTGTCGGTTTCGGTGCAGTTCGGAACGACGGCGCACGACGCGACGGTCGTTCCGGTGTCGTCGAGATGCACCATGCACGTTCCGCCCACCTTGTCGCAGTTCTCCACCGCACCGATGAACTTGTCGCCGGAGCAGGTGGTCGCGACATTTCCGGTGCAGAAGCCGGTGGTCCCCTTGCCCGAGCAGTCGGCGGGGCTCGCGGCCCGTTCGCCCGTGCACCCATAGTAGCCGGTGCAATCGGTGATCGTCGACAGGCACGCGACCGAACCGATGGCCTGGAGATAGTTCGTCGTGATGCAGTCGGAGACGTTGACCGGGAAGATCCCAGGGTCGCAGTTGACGGCCTTGACGCAGGTGTCGACGAGCTTCTGGAAGTCCGCGCCGCTGGCCTGCCCGCCCTGGACGAGCCCGCCGTCTGCGCCACAGGACACGGTCGATCCGGCCTCGAGCGGGGTGCCCCCTTCGAAGACGAACGCCGCGTCCGAGCCAGCGTCGTTCTCGCCCGGCATCGTCGGAGCGTCAGCCAGCATGCCACTCTCACGGACCGTCGTTCCCCCGTCGTCGCCGCCGACGCTGCCGTCGCCTGGCTTGGCTTGCGAGACGTCGTCGCCACCGCCGACGGCCGCGTCCACGACGTAGTCGCCAGAGCCGACGATCAGGTTGCATCCGCTCGCGGCGCCGGCCATGGCAAACGCAGCGATCGCAGCGATCGCGACGGCGAGCGTCGAACCGCGTGTCTGCGACCCGCTCACTGGAACGTCCCCCCGACGCCGGCCGTGCCGACCCCGATCCACGGAGACCAGACCGGCCGGGGCACCTCGTGCCAGGTGGCCGCTGACTTCTCGCTCCCGTGCTGCACGACGAGCAAGATCGCACCGACCGCGACGCCCGCGATGCCCACGCCAAAGCCGACCGTGGAGATCGTGGCCTTCGAGCTCAGGGAATCGATGTCGGACTGCGCCTTGGCAGGACACGTCTTGTTGGCGCACTCGCTGTCGAGCGTCGACTTCGAGCCGAGAGCGAGGACGCCGAACACGGTTCCGACGAGCAGCCCGACGCCCCCGACAGCGAACGCTGCGATCGCGGGCCCGCGGCTCGGAGCGCTGGATCCCGAAGACACCTGCGCAGACGCCGTCGTTGCCGTGAATGGGGCAGGCGTCGCCGCTTCGCCCGGCGGGGGCGCCCCCACGGCGACCGCCGTCGGGTCGATCTCGAGCTTGAGCGAGACCGTCGACTCCGCGCCTTCACGAACGTTCACGTTCTCGGTGTCCGCCTTGTAGCCCGTTGCCGAGACGCTGACGGCGTGAGCACCGGGGTCGGTCGGGCGGTCGGCGTCGAGCAACGCAGACGAGACCGCGACGCCATCGACCGTGATGGCGATCTTGTCTGCGGTCGGCCCGTCGACGTGAATCTTCAGATTCCCGATGCGAGGCAGAGCGGCCGTCAGCGCCGCCTGGGCGCGCTTCTTCGCGGCCAGGAAGGCCGGCGGCGCGCTGGCGGCGAGCGGCTCGCGAACGACGCGATTCAGGTCCTCGGTCCCCGCGACGAGGCGACCGACGCTGATCTCGCACTCGCCCAGTCGATCGAGCGTGGTCGGCGCGTGAAAGAGCTTCTCGGCCGCTTCGAGCTTGGGTATGGCGCCGTTGCAGTCGCCCGCGTCGGCGAGGCGGGTCCCGTCGGTGCCGAGCGATCGCGCCGCAGCCACGTCTTCGGGAGACACCGTCTGGGCTCCCGCCGAGCCGGCGACGAGAACGCCGAGGATGCAGACGGGCCACGCTCCGAGCGCCCTCCGCGTGGTTCGATGGCGGCTTGGAGTGTGCAAAGCTCCGAGTATACTCACGCGAACACCAAGACAGTGTCAACGCGGATACGCGCCGCGTCAGTAGCCGAGATCGATCGGTTTGCTGCCGCTACCTTGAGGCGGGGTCGGGCCAGGACCACGCGTCGGGCTGGCGGTCGGGCCCGCGGCATGACCTTGCGCCTGCGGGTGGGCCTGTGCGCGAGCGGCCGCATGCGCGGCGGCGTCTTCGGGAGTCGCGCTCACGTTGCCGTTGCCGTTGCCGCTCTCGCGCGCGACCGGCGGCACCTCTCCGGGCTGCGCGAGCGACACGGCCGGCGCCGCAGGGGCGACGGCCACCATTGTGGAGGCCGCGACGACAGGGGCCGGCGCCTCGCGAGCGTCGCCAGCGTCAGTGGTGTGCGCGCGTCGCCCGAACGCCAGAAGCGCTGCGATCGCGAGCCCGCCCGCGAGCGCGATGCAGGCCAGCGCGATGAGCGCCCCCTTCCCTTTGGGAACGGACCCCGCCGTGACCAGCTGCCCGCTCCGGCTCATGCTCGCGTCGGTTCCGACGGAGACGGCCTGCGCGCGACTGCCGACGCCAGCGCTGCCGAGCGTGCCCCCGCCCGCGCCGGCTTGCACGACCGCGCCAGGCATGGCCGACCCGCGGTACGGGCCGTCGCAGGCGGCACGGAGCCCGTCGGCGAACTCCTGGGCCGACGCGAACCGGTGCTCCGGCTCGCGCGCGCAAGCCCGCTGGAACCAGAGCTCCATCGACCCGGGGAGCCACGGCGCGTTCAAGCAGAGGCTGGGCAGCGGGGCCGTGCAGATCTGGAGCAGGAGGTCGCCGAACGACTCGCTGGAGAACGCGAGATTCCCGGTGAAGATCGTGTACGCCACGAGGCCCAGCGAATAGATGTCCGTCCGGTGATCGATGGACTTGAGCCCCCGCGCTTGCTCCGGGCTCATGTAAAGCGGCGTGCCCAACACCGCGCCCGTGCGGGTCGAGGAGTGGTCGTTCGGGCCGGTCGCGAACTTGGCAATCCCGAAGTCGAGGATCTTGACGAGAAGGGCCTCGTCGTCCGTCGACTGGGCGAGGAAGATGTTGTCCGGCTTGATGTCGCGGTGAACGATTCCCGCGGCGTGGGCGCGGCCCAGGGCTTTGCAGCACTGCGCGAGGATCTCCACCGCCTCGGGGACCGGCACCGGGCCCGCGCGATGCACGCGACCGTGAAGGCTCTCGCCGCGCAAGAGCTCCATCGCGATGTAGGGCGTGCCGTCTTCGAGCGTTCCGTTGTCGAAGACCTGAACGACGTGCCGTGAGCGGAGCTGCGCCGCGGCCTTGGCCTCGGCGTCGAAGCGCCTCAGCGCCTCCGACGAGCTGACGAACTCTTTCGAGATGAACTTGATGGCGACGGCCTGCCCGAGGCCGGTGTGCGTGGCCGACCAAACCGAGCCCATGCCGCCTTCGCCGACGATGGCGTCGAGTCTGTACTTGCCGGCGACGATCGCCCCAGGGGCTACGAGCGCGGACGCCATCCCGCTCATCGACTTCCGCCCTCGGTCTTCAGAATACCGTAAGCAGACCGGCGGCCGGGCGCCTTGTCAAGCGGCGCCCCGGGGCACTTCGTCCCCCCCCCAACGCCGGAGGCGACTTCACCCTCGCCCGAGTGCGTGCCCAGGTTTCGCGCGCGTTTGTACTTCAGCCCTTGCTCGCGGACCGGGCGCGAAGGCGGCGAAGGCTCCTTGGCGCGTCGTCGTCGAGGTCTCGGATCAAGCGGGCGGGGACGCCGCCGACGATGCTGTTCGGAGGCACGTCGCGGGTGACCACGGCACCGGCCGCTACCACGGATCCGCGCCCTACCGTCACGCCGGGGAGAATAGTCACACGTGACGAAATCCATACGCCGTCTTCGATGCGAATCGGAGCCGACGTCAGGCGACCGCAGCGCTCTTCGGGTGAGCCAAACTCGTGGTCCATCGTCAAGAGCATGACTTCTTGACCGAAATGAACGCGGTCGCCGATCGACACTTGGGCGCCGAGGTCGATGTGCAACGGTCCCGACACCGCCGTGGAACGACCGAACGAGAGGAGCGAGGGCGAGCCTTGCCCGGTGATGTGCAGCGTTCCCATTATGCTGGTCCGGGGGCCGATGGAGATCCCCGCCGCCCGGAGCAGTGCGGTTCGCGTGCGATTGAATGCAAACTGGGGAAAGCTGCGCGAGATCACGTAGCTAGCCACCTGGCGCGGCGACACCTCCAGCTCGTTCCTCAGCGCGCGAACCGCTCGCGTCAGCAACGGAAGCTTGGCGGAGACCTGGGGACGGGCGCGCTCGGCATCGCTCTTCCTTTCGAGCGCCTGCTTTCTCGCCCCGCCCGGTAGCTCGAAGGTGAGTGCCGATGCCATGCACGCGAGGAATGCGAATCCTGGGCCGTCGACGGCGGGAGACGCCGCTCCGGGCCCGAAAACTCCTCGAAATCATGCGGCGGACTTTGCCGCGCGGCGTTCAATCCTTGCGGATAGCGGCCAGTACCGTGCTGCCTCGGCCGTGGCTTCGAGCCGCGCGACGTCGCCGATCGCCGCGAGGGAGGTAGGTCATTCCAAGGCGCCGCCAGCCTGCGCACGACGTCGAACCCCATCTGCCCGAAGAAACGCGGCTCGAAGTCGATGAGGCGCGGATCCGTGGACGCGCGAATGAACTCGGCCTCGAAGACGCCCACGTAACCGGAAAGCTCGCACAAGCGACGGACGCTTGCGGCCAGCGCCTCGGATACGGGCGCATCTTCGAAGCAGATACCGACGCCCGCCTGACGCGGCCACTGGACCAGCTAGCGACTGCCGCGGACCACGAAGAGACCTTTGCTCGCGTCGGCGAACCCCGACAGGCTGTCGATCGGCTCGCCGGCCCCCGCATAGAACTCCTGGACCATCGGCCAGTCGACGCCCGGCTGGCGCTCGAGGACGCGCGGGGCGACCGCGAGGAAGCTCAGTGGACGAACTTCGAAAGGAGCCGAATGTACTGCACCTCGTACCCGTCGTTCGATTCGGAGACTAGCCACGAGTCGAGTGGCCACGAGCTGTTGAAATCCCGATACGATTTCTGGATCGGTTGCCCCGCCGGCGGAGCCAGCGGAGCCGCCCCGCAGAGCGCGTCGTTCTCCGGGCTTCCGCATCCCGTAGGGCAGCAGACGTCCCAGGAGTACGTGGGATTCGGCCCTGCAGAAAGGAACCCGGGCGGCGGCCCGTACGCAGACGCCCCGGCCGCAGCCCACTGGGAGGACGGGGTGAACCAGAGGCTGAAGATCCTGGACACGGAGTTCGTGGCGCCGTGCGCCCCCATGTTCGACAGGTACACGAGGCCGAGCGGGTTCACGCCGTGCAGGTAATGAATGTACCGCTCGGCGTAGAGTGAGCCGATGGACGGCGTGCCGGCATCGGCCGGCGCGTACTCGTCGACGTCGAAGAACATGTTGCCCTGGCCGGCCTTCGCGCCGTTACTACCCCAGGGGTACGTCTGCAAGGGAGCGAGGTACGGGTCAGCGTTCGCGTGCTGGGCGGCGAAGTTCGGGAACGCGGCGAGGCGCGACTGAAAGCTCGAGATGATCGCGGTGGCGACCGCCGGAGTCGCGCCTGCGCTCCGGGTGTATTCGAGCGCCGTGTCGAGCGGCCCCATCGCGAAAGGATCGAGCGTCGTCGGCAACTGCGTGTAGTTCGCGTCGAAGAAGGCCTGGTAGGCGGCTCCGCCGTTCATCTCGAAGAGGAACACCGCAGCCTGGAGGGCTTGGTAGAGCTGTCCGTTGGCATCGACCTCTTCTTCGCGTCCACCAAGGCCCGCGGCCGTGTTGTCGAACGTGACGGCCGGATTCGCGGACGCCCACGACCATGCATTGGTCGCGCGCGTCGCGAGCCCAGCGGCATAGCCGGGGTAGGCGGTCGTCGCCGCGCCGCTGGCGCCGAGCACTCGCGAGGCATAGGCGAAGGCGGCGCTCGCGGCCATGGTGGCCGAAGTCGACGCCGGCCCGTACGTGCACGGCGCGCTGTCCGCCGACGGCGGACTGGCGCCTGCGTTGTTCACGATGCTGAGAACCGACCCATCGGGGTTCTGCATCAGCGACAGCCAGTCGAGCGCCCACTTCACTTCGTCGAGCACGTCAGGCACGCCGTTCCCCGACTCGGGCACATTCGTACCGTCTGTGAAGGCGCTGGGGGTCTCCGAATAGGCGCGTAGCAACTCGATCGCGTTGTTCGCCATGAAAATCGTGTACTTGCTCTGGTCGCCCGCGTCGAACCATCCGCCGTGCAGGTCCCTCGTCGCGGCCCCAGCGTCGACTGCCGTGTAAAGCTTGCACTGCGCGTTCTGCGGGTGCTCCGCGGTGTCGGCCCAACCCGCGCCCGCGTAGGCAGCCGGCTTCGCGGCGTCACGCTGGTAGTAAAACACCCTCGCGGCCTGCACGAGCGCGTCCTGGTAGACGCTGTCGGCGATCTTGAAGGCGCTCGAACGCACGCTCGACATCTCTTCGAGCACGTAATAGGAGCCCGGCGTCGTGACGGTCGAGAAGTCGAACCGGCCGCTCTGATCGCCCGACGACGGATCGACGGCGCCGGCATCGCCGCCCCAGAACGTAGCCGTGCCTTCGAGCACCGTCTGGCCAGAGGCGCTGTCAACGAGGGCGTACTTTCCACCTAGACCAAAAGAGGCGTCCGAGTCGAAACCGGTCTTCGGATTGCGAATGACGGCGATCTTCTCGGCGCTCGTCCGATAGCCGAATTGATCGACGACGATGTGCGGGCCGACCTGCTGTGGCGCAATCACGGCCCCATCGGCCGACGCGCCGTCGTTCGCACCTGGCCCCGCGTCCATGCCGGACGTCATCGCCTCGGAGGACCCATCCAGGCCCTCCACCGAGCCGTCGCGGGCCGGCTGCGGAGCAGCGCTGCCCCCGCCTCCACAGCCTGCCACGAACACCGCCAGCGCTACGGAAGAGCAACCACCGCTACGTCGGAAAAGGCGCATAATAATAGGGTACCCGCAGTAATGGATATGGAATGGCGTAGCATACCGGAAACTCGAGGCGCCGTGCAACGCGTCAACTCGCCCCAGCAAGCGCCGAAGGTGGCCTAAGGACGAGGGCGCTTGGAGTCTGCGCTCGACCCCTCGAGCCGGCAAACGGTAGGGAACAAAGGCATGGCGCGGGAACCGATCCAGACGAACAAGGGCAGTCAATCGTCCTTGCGCCAGCCCGTGCGGAACAGCTTGTAGGCGAGCGTGCCGCCGGCGCTCTGCGCACCCTCGCGCTGGATCTCGTACACGTCGACCAACTCGAGACTCGCGAGGTCCGGCACGACGCTGACGAGGTGGGCCTTGTCGTCGAGCGCGATGATCCATTGCGGGTCGGCTCTCCGTACGGCCTCCCAGATGGCCTTCTCGCCCTGGCGGCGGGCGGGCTGCATCTCCGGCGAGATCAGCCCGGCGACGTCTAGAATTCGGCGCTCGGAGAAATAGCCGAGAACCCCAACTTGATCGGCGGCGATCAGGTCATCAGGTCCCGCGTTCGCTCGCAGCCATCGGGCGAGCTCCACCAAGCGGGGACTCATCCCTTCGGGCCACTTGGTCAGATACCAGTCGTATCGAGCTTGTACGTCCATGACGAGCGCGAGCGTAAGCGCTACGAAGGCGACGACCGTCGCGCGCACCCAGGGTTGTCGCGCGCCGAGCGCGAGGAGCAATTCCCACCCTCGGACCCCCAGGAGAAGGTACGCGGGCAAGCCAAGGAGCAGGTATCGGCCGGCAACGGGTGCGCCCCCGACGGCATAAAACGTCGGGAGCGCGAGCATCCACGAGACGGGCAGAAACCACCGCGATTGACCTTCCGGATTGCGAAGGACCGTGAGTATCCGCTTGAACTCGAGCAGCAGGACCAACGCGAGGCCCGTTGCCTCGAACGTGAAGAAACTCCCAAAATATTTGAGCGTCCCGAACAGCGAAGCGCCCCGGTTCCTGCTGATTTTGGCAGTTATGGTATTGGGAACGATCGTCCCAAAGTGCGCCCACGCGTAGACGAGCCACGGCATGATGACCATCGCGCCGACGAGGGAATAGATTGCCACTTTCTTCGTGCGATACGTCTTCTCGAACGCGATGGTGTCGACGAACAGGAGCGCACCGAACACAGCGAATTCGGGCCTCGTGAGAATTCCCAGGCCGCAGCAGAGTGGAGCGATCACGCTGACGCCGGCCCTCCCCCGCTGCCGCTGTTGCGCGAGCATCACCACGCACAGGAGAAGGAGCGCCAGCACGTTCTCCATGCCGCTCATCGCCCAACGGACGAACCATGGGTCGAGAATCAGGAGCGCGGACGCGAGCACTCGCATGTGAAGGGACGCGATGTAAACGCCGCTCAACCGAAAAAACACCGGGATCAGAAGGAGCGCGCTGAGTGCGTCGAGCAGGTGCCCGCCGTCGATGATCGAGAAGCCGGCACGGCCCGTCGCCGCCAGGAGGCCAACCCAGAGCGGTGACGTGGAGCCGTATGTAGGCTGGTCGGGGTTGAAAGAGAACCCGTGCGCCGTGGCCAGGTTCTGGGCGAAGCGAAAAGAGATGTACGCGTCGTCTCCCGCAAAGTGCCGATATGGAAAGAGGACGAAGATCGCAAGCGCTACGACCGCAACCATCCAGCGTCGTTCGCGCGCGGTCTCGAAGGGGGCAGCGGCGGCGTTCTCGATCATGGATGACTTATCGCCTGGCGGCCCAGACCCTGCAAGGTCGTATTAACCGACGCGCCACTTGCCTCTGCGCTCTAGCCACTGCGCGACTCGGCTCGTCGCGACCGGACAACTTTGACGACGCGACGTACGTCGGTCAGGCGGACGACGCCCAGCACCAGTGCCAAGCTGCCGTAGATGGTCATGTCGATGGCGAGACGCACGACGCCGAGGGGGAGGACCCGCAAGAAGCGGTCAATGACAATCACCACGAACGATATCCCAAGGCTCTTGACGAGAACCTCCACGTTCCGGCGATCCATGGGCTCGAGGCCAATCCGGAATAGCATTGCGATGACGACGCAGAGCTCACTCAAGATGGTCGCTATGGCCGCCCCCGCGCACTCGCCGCCGGTTCCAAACACCATCCTCCCGATCGGGACGAAGATGAGCATGAACAAGGCTAGAACGAAGATTGAAGCGACGGAGATCGTGGTCACGGACCACGACTTATTCGTGATGAAGAGCGCTGTCGCGAACATGATGTTCAGATAGGTCAAAAGAAATACGAGAGACAGAATGGAAAGACCGGTCTCCGCGGGCAAGAACTTTGCGCCGAACGCCACTTTCACGAAGATCCCCGCCCCGACCGAGATGAGCGTGGTCAAGGGCAAGATCGTGACCAGCAGACCTTCGATGGCTCTTTGCAAGATAAGCATCATCTCGGCCTCGGATCGAGCTTTTGCTCTGGAGAGCATGGGCATGACGATCCAGGCGAGGAGCGGATACATCAGCATAGCGAGCGAGCCCAGGTTCTGGGCCGCGGCGAACCATCCCACCTCTCGTTCGTCCCGACGAATGAACTCGAGCGCGCTCAGCGCCAGGTTATTTCCGAAGGTGACGGCCAGTGAATTCACGAAGAAAGGGATGCTCGTTCGAATGACGTCTCGCGAAATCGCGGCGTCGATACGAAATCGGAGATTCGCCGCCACCCGCGAGGCTGGCACCAGGACAGCCGTGCGCAAGAGCTCGGAGACGGCCATAGGAAGCGCGAGCATGTAGAGCGGGACGCTGTAGTGCAGCCCGACGAGCAGCCCGATGCCCCAGAGGATCTTCGCGACGACGTTCGCGACGGCGAGCCTGCCTACGTGGGTGGTCGCTTGAAGCACGGCGGCGAGCGTGGCGTTGAAGCAGATGAGCACCTGTGTGACGCCGAAAACCGCGGCCGCGAGCTGGATTTCGCCGCTCCGTCCGGTCGCCCAGAGCGTCGTCGCCATGATCGCGAAGATCACTGTGCTCAGCATGGAACGCAGCGCGAAGACGCCCCCGATGAAGTCCGACGCGTGCTCGATCCGGACAGGCACCTCTCGCGCCACGTACGTGTCGACGCCGAGACCCAGGACGGAGAAGAATATCGTCGCGAAGCTCTCGGCGAAGCCGAAGTAGCCTTGTCGCACCGGACCGAGGTGCTGCGGAATCTGGAACTTGATGATGAGGGCTACCGACCACGTGATCAGCAGAGAGCCGCCCAGCTTGATGCCGTTCCTTATGGCGATCGCGACCTCGTTCGCGAGCACCTTGCTCGACGGCGCACCGCCCTGCGGCGATTGCGGCCCTGCTCCCAGGCCTGCCTCGGTCATTGCCAGCGCGACGCCGGACGTCGCTTCGAACGGGCGCCCTTGGGTCGGCCCGCCGGCCACGAGACGAGCGCCATCTCAGACCTCGCCCACGAGCATGAGACGCCTCCGAAACGCGAACCCGGCACGGCCGCGATACTACGCAAAGCGGGGGCTTTCGGCACGGCCAATCGCCCACCCTCTCGTGGGTTCGCGGGCAGGAGAGGCCCCCCCTACACGCCTCGGCGAAACGGACGCGGATCGCCATGTCGTCGCGACGGTCCACAGCACGGCGCGGCCGGCTCGACGCGACCGCCGACCGTTCGTGCACGCAGCCCGAGCTTCACGTTCGGGCTCCTCTCCGGAGAGTCGTCGCCGACGACCACGAGCAGCGGCGACCGCTGAGGCTCGCACTTCGAGCGTCTACTTCGGTGCCTCTCGGTTGTAGCCGGCCTCGACAGGAACGAGCTGGGGATACCAGCTCAGGCACATGTATGCCCACACGAACACGAAGGCCACGGTGATCCATTGCGTGCGGCGAAGCCCTGACCGCGCGAGGCGCGATGACGACAGCCACGTCGAAGCCACGACGGTCACTAGCAAGATCGAAATGACGATGAGTTTCGCCACGGGTACGACTCTACTTTCGCGCGCGGACTGGCTCGGCCCAGACCCCCGTGACCGCCGGCAACCTCATGGCAACCGCGTAACTGCCGGCCAGGATGTACATCGTTCGGTACGAGAAATAGCCCATGTCGCCGTACATCTGATTGGCGCATACCAGCATCTGCGCCGCGCCGACGAGACCGACCGTGCGGCCCCTGGACGTCTCGCCGAACCGGGCCACTCGCGCGTTCAGGAACATCGCGGTTGGGAACGCTAGCCAGAAGCCTATGAACCCCAGGGCCCCGGTGAAGGCGAGCAGCCCGAGGAAACCGTTGTGAGGTATATAGCGCCAAAGCTCGAAATCGTAGATGGCATACTTGTTCGAGACCTCGATGTATCCGTGGCCCCACCCCGTTCCCGCGAACGCGTTGCTGGCGTTGCCGGTGGCGATAAGGCCTAGATTTTCCATGTTGCGTGCCTTCGTCGAGTCGTCTTCCCCGACGGAGACGGTCTCGAAGGCCTTCAGCGGACGGAAGATTTGCTCCGTCCGCCCCCAACCGACGACGCCGTAGAGCAGCACGATGGGAACGAGCACGGCCACACCTCGAACGACCCGGCGCCGAGTCCGACCCCGCGGAAGCAGCACGAAGCCCTCGACGATGCCCATGATGAGGCTGACCCACGCGAGGCGACGATTGTTGAACTGGATCGCGACGACGATGAACACGATCGCCGCGAAGACGAGGATCGTCGTCTTTAGACTATGCTTGTCGATGGCGTGCGCGATCAGGGTCAGAATGGCGCCGACCCAGAGAACGGTATCGTCGTGACAGGTTACGTACTCGGGAGGCGGGTTGATGTTCTTGAATGCGCCGAGATAAAACCACCAGCAGACTGCTGCATGATAGAGCGCCGCCGCCACGATGACCCTCCCCAAGATCGCGAACTGCTCAACGGTCTCGAAGGTGGCCGCCAGCAGGAACGCGAAGAGCGCCGAGGTCAGCAACAGGTAGACTTGCCAGCAGGCGCTGCGAGCGTCCCCGCCCGTGACGACGCCATAGACGAACCACAGAAGGATAGTGGCGACTTGGAGCAGGAGTGCGTTCCGCATCGGGCGAACGAGCGGCGCCTTGTTCCGCCTCTTGACCAATGCGACGACGAGCATGATCGCCACGGCGAGGTCGAACGGCCTCACGATAGCGACCGTGTTGAACAGAAGGTCCTGGACCCACCCGAAGGCCACGAACACGTACTGGTCGTAGGTCGCCGCTGCCGACCGGTCGTTGACCAGGAGCAAAAACAGCATAATGGTCGTCACACGCCGCACGACGAGACATTAGACAACGACACCCGGGCGCGCAAGTCGCCGCGCCATCACGACAAGGCGTATGCGTGACCAACCATCTGGCCCAGGCTGCAAACGGGTTCGCGGCGATCGCATCGGTCGCGCGATCCGCATCACGGATCAGCGCACGCCACTGCGGTCACGCGACTCGCGCGCCGATCTGCCCGTGGAATTGCAGGAGCGTACCGGCCGCCGATCGCCACGAGTATCGATCGACGGCGAGCTGACGAGCGGCGGCTCCGAGCCTTCGTGCGACTGCGTCGTCGCCCAGGACTCGCGCCAACTCGGCAGCGAGTCTTTCGCCGCCGTCTGCAATCAAGATATGGCGATCGTGCTCGGCGTCGATCCCTTCGGCGCCGAGCGTCGTCGAGACGATCGCCTTCCCCATGGCCATCGCCTCCACCACTTTGAGGCGCGTCCCACCTCCGATCCTCAACGGCACGACGACCACCGCCGCCTTCGCGATGTGTATGCGGATGTCATCGACGTAGCCCACGACCTCGACGTCGGGGTCCGGCCAATTCGCGATCGCCGGCGGCGCCTTCTGCCCGACGATTCGTAGACGCGCGGCCGGTCGACGGGCCTTGAGAAGGGGCCACGCCTCGCGCAGGAAAAAGAGCAAGCCGTCGGTGTTTGGGTAATAATTGATTGCGCCGAAGAAAAGAACGGTATCCGGCTCGGGCGGCGCGGAGCTCGGCGCGAAGTCTTCGATATCGACTCCGTTGGGGACGACGGCAGTGCGGACCGTCGGTGCGTCGTGCTTCAGCAGTTGCTCGTCGCGCGCCGAGGTGACGACACAGCCGTCGCAATGGCGCCACGTGTTGCGCTCCTCGGCGCGAACCTTTCGCCATTCAATCGCGGCGTACCCACGACGCGCCTTCCCGACGTCGACGTTGGCGAGACGTCGCAGGACGTCGTACTCGATGTTGTGCTCGTCGAGACAGAGGCGCGGTCTACCCTCGCCCCGCGCGAACCGATACGCCGCCATCTGGAAGAACTCGACCTGGATGACGTCGAGCTTTTCCTCTACGAGGATCCGGTCGAGCGCCGCCTGCATCGCGCGTGTACGATGAACTCTGTACACGTAGCTGCGCAGCGCAAAGATCGATCGGACTTGCCTGAGACGCTTCTCGATCCCGCGCACTCCGAGAAGCCGGTTCGGGACCGTAATGACCCGAGCGCAATACGCCGCAGTCGCGCGTATAGACTCGGCTGCATCCTCCGACGGGTCCACGAACGACAGAGCGAGAACCTCGTGATTGCGAGCGAGTTCGGCCATGAGCCCGTGGAGCCGTCGCTGGCCGCCGAAGCGCGGCGGCGTCGGCAGGAACGGCGTCATGAAGAGAACTCGCATGCGCTCAGTATTGTTAGACGAAGACGCCTGGGTGCACAAGGATCGCGCAACCTACGCGCTCGGATGGCGAAGGCCGATCAGCGCACCTTGGCCGGCGAGCGCCGTCGGCCGGGTCGCGCCGTCGGTAGCGGTCGCAGCGAACGGGCCCTTGCCGGCGCCGGGACCAAAGTCAATTCGTCTGGAGTCGCACGTTCTTGCTGTGAGGCTCCCATCGCCGTTTCAGCAGAAGAAAGCGCTTTTCAAAAAAATGATAACTGACGATCGCGATGCCCATCGAAACCACCATGCCGACGCTCGCCTGTAGAAAGACGGCGGCCGTGTGAGAGCCGACCCATCGAGCGATCACGAACTCGGTTTGATGCCGATAATAATAGTAAGAAATCAGATGATGGAATACGTACAGCCCGTAGCTATAGGTACCGAGAAACTGCAACTTTGGTCCGAACAGCCATGAAAGCCACGCGCCGGGCTTGGAGCGAAGGGCGGACACCATCATGTGCCCGAGAAAGACGGTGAACAACGAGGCGCGGAGCTGGCGCATCGGGCCGAAGAGGTCGGGCCTGGTCGCGCTGACGGCGTGCGAGACCACGAACAGGACCACGCCCCAAATCGCCAGCTTGCGGGTCGCCCGAGCGAGCGCGTCGAGCCCGCCCGGCCCTCGTGCATATACGGCGAGCGCGCCGCCGAAGCAGAGCCCGTCGAGCCGAAACGGGGTGAGAATGCCGAGGGCGAGCAGGTTCACGGCGAGGGATGCCGCGATCATCCGTGCAATCAAGGACGCGAACGCGAGGCCGATGCACACTCGCAGCAGCGTGGGCCGAGGGCAGAGCCACACGACGAGCGGCCAGAAGAAGTAGAAGTGTTCTTCGACGGCCAGCGACCAGAAGTGATCGATGTAAGGGAACGAGTACTCTCCGCGCAGGCCGCTGAGGATATTGATCCCGTAGAGCCATGCCCAGGCCTGCCTGGAACGGAGCACCGCAAGGGCGGGGCTGGAGACGACGAGCGGCGCGATGACTATCAGCACGATCAAAATGCCGTAATAGAGCGGGAAGATCCGGACGGCGCGGCGCGCATAGAAGTTGCGGAAGTAACCCCCTCCGCCCTTCGAGTCGACGAGGATTCCCGTGATCAAGAACCCCGAGAGCATGAAGAAGAGGTCGACGCCGTAGGTCCCGAAACCGCTGACCCTCGTGAGGACTCTCTCGAAGCGGTTCGTCGCAACGGTGTCTGCGAAGAAGTGCACGAAGAGAACCATCAAGATCGCGAGCCCGCGGACGCCGTCGAGCGCGGGCATCCGGCCGCGAATGCGCGGATCGACGGCCCTCTGCGGCGTCGCGTCGGCCATCGCCGTCGCACGCACGACGGGCACGGCGCTCGCCTCGGACTCCTGGACCATGTTTACCCGTTCGGTTGATACTACGACGAAAGAGCCAGCGAGTAGTGGTACCTCGTCACGAGCGACGGCTGATCGCCTGCCGGACCACAATGGCCAAGAATTTCGGATCGCGCAGGAGATAGCGGCGCCACAAGCGGCGCGGCTCTCGGGCAAGTCGGTAGAGCCACTCGAAGCCGATCTGCGATACCCAGCGTGGCGCCCGCTTCACCTCGCCGGCGACGAAGTCGAGGCTCGCCCCTACGCCCACGATGACCGCCGGCGCCACGGCTTCGCGAATGCGAAGCCCCCAGATCTCCTGTTTCGGTGCCCCGAGCGCGAGAAACAGGAGATCCGGCTTCGCGGCACGCACGGCCTCGATCGCGTCGCTGCTCTCGGCGGCGTCCTTCGACAGATCGATGTCCGGCGAGCTCACGCCGACGATCCGGACGGTCGGAAACTCCCGCTCGAGCACCTCTTTGGCTTTGGATGCGACTCCTTGGCGACCTCCGAGGAAATAGATGCCCCAGCCGCGCTCGGCCGCCCGGGCCACGAGCGGGCGGACGAGATCCGATCCCGACACCTTCTCCGGCAATGGAGACCCGAGTGCCCGCGCGGCCCACATGACGGGCACGCCGTCGACGAGCGACAGGTCCGCCTCCGTGTAGGCTTCACGTAACGCGGGATTGTCGTCCACGAGGACGACGTGGTCGACGTTGGGCGTGAAGACCAGACCGCCGCGACGTCTCGCCACGAGTTCCCCGATCGCGTCCACGGCTTCGTCGAGATTGAGGATGTCGATGTCGAGGCGACCGATCCGAACGCGACTCCGCGGCGGAGCTGCGGGACAGGCCGAAGACACGCTACTTTGCGATACGTCGCGCATCGTCGAGCCTCAGGTCCATGACCGTGATCGAGTAGGGGGGAAGCGCACGAAGCAAGGACCCGCCGGTGCCCGCCGGACGGGGATCGGCGGCGAAGCCGGCGGAGCCGCCGGCATACGAGTATGCGCTCCCGGTCGCGATCTTGCCGCAAGAGGTGACGTCCACCTGGGCGGTGAAGGCGGTCTCGGGCGACAGGTTCAGCGCGACCAGCACCATGTGCTCTCCCGACTCGTCGCGGGACGCGAAGAGCGACACGGTGTCGTTCGTTCCTTTGGTCGGTTGGGACCAATCGAGGAACCGACCGCCTTTCCCGTCGAAGTTGCGGTACGCGCGAAAGGCCCACAAGGCCGGCGAATTCTCGGGCGGATACGTCCAGTAGAACGCCCACGTGACTCCGAACTGACCGAAGCGCCCCAGGGCCTCGGCCACCGCGAGTCCGCCGCTGATGTGCTTCTCGCCACCGAAGTTCCACTCTCCGATCGACATGGCCCGTCCCGGGTAGTTCTGGTCGATCCAGTCCCGCATCCTCGGGAGGAGCTTGACGGGCTCTTTGATCCACGATTCGTCGACATACGAGTCGTCCCAGAGCATGCGCGTCTGCCGGAGCCGCAGCGCCGCGGTCTTGGGATCGGCTCGATCGCTGTACACGTCTTTTCCCTGCGGATAGGCGTGCAGGTCGAACACGTCCAGGAGGCGTGTACCCGTCTTGGCCTCCTGCTCCGCAAGAGCTTTGAGGTAATACGCCACGAGCGGAACGTCCCCGTGCGCACGGCGATCGGGGTGCAAGAACGTCGAGCCGGTGCTGTCCTTGGCCGAGTCCATGTAGCCCGTCCAACCCCATTCGGCAGGACCGGCGATGAGGGCGTCGGGATCGGCCGTGCGAATCGCCGTCGCGTAGTCGATGGTGAGTTTGACGATTTCGTCGTAGGTGAGCGGATCGGGGTGAACGTCGCGATGTTTCAGGTTCCAGAGCGTCGGCTCGTTGTCGAGGATGTACATCTGCACGCTGCGCTTGCCGCTCTTCGCGTCTCCCTGGCGGATGGCCTCGACCCACCGCTTCACGAAGGCGGGATCCGTTTTCACGTAGGCGCGCGGCGGGGCACCGGGCGCAATCGGTTTGCCTGACTTGTCCTTGCCATTGCCCGCATCGGATCGCCACTGGGCGTCGGTCGCTGCTTGGGGGCCGAATACCGAAACCGGGAACGAGACCGAGTCCTTGTCCTTGGCGACCCACCCGATCATCGGCACGGTGATCGCGCTGGCCACTTCGTGTGCGGCGTCGCCCTTGAGATACTCGGCATACGACGGAGTCTCGATGTTCTCGTAGAACCAGTCCTCGCCCGTGTTGTACACGCTGGCTTCCCAATTGTAAGTGGACATCGTGTTTCCCCCCCACCGACGAGCGGTCGACCCGAGGAGCCACTGTGCCGCTTGCCGTTCGGGCGGGTTCTGCGGGTAGTAGTTGATTCCGTACACCGTCGGGGCGATGGCAGTCGCCTTCGAGCCGCAGTCGACGATGAGCTGAACCCGAGACAGCGCTCCGGGATCATAGGTCTTCGCCTGACGCGGTTCGGACGAGCCGTTCGTCAGCGCCACGTGGTCGATGTAAACCCAGTCGCTGCTCGTCAAGCGAAATACATGGAACGTGAAGCGCTCGAAGGGAAGCCCGTCGGGATCGAGCTCGGACATCGGAACGAAGACTTCGATCCATCCGTCGCCCACGTCCTTATGGTACTTCGGCGAGATATTGATCCGAGGGAACTTCACGCCGTCGGACTCGAGGCGAACCTGGAGGAAGTCCGCCTCGCCGGCGGGCGCCTTCACGCGGAAGACGACGCCGCCATAGTTGCCCGTGAGGCCGGTCTTCGCGAGCGTCCAGCCACCCCAGTTGTCGAAACGCACGCGCGCGGGCCCGCCTGTCGCGATCTCGCGCGCGGACCAACCCCAGTCCTGCCAACCGTTGGTGAGTCCGCCGTCGAACATGGCCTCCGCGATCGTCAGCGGCGCGTGCTCGCTCGGGCCGGTCGCAGCCGGCGCCGCCGAGGCCGCGGAAGCCCCCGGGGCCGTTCGCGAATCTCGCGCGCACCCGTGAGCGCTCAACACGGCGATCCCCGCGAACACAAGCTCGAGTCTCTTCATCTCGATCCGCACCGTCGGAGCGCCTCCGTACACCGCACGTTTTCAGGGATCCTGACCGTCTATTTCCCGTTCCTCTTGCGAGACGCGGGTTGCGGCGGCCGAACGACGATGGCCCCGATGACGCGATCGCGTCCGATCTCGGTGATGGTCTGCTCCGCCAACTTGATGTCGGTCGTACCGAGACCGACGCAAAGCAGAACGGCATCCGCCGAGCGCGCCATGGGAACCGCCGTCGGGTTCTCGTAGATCGAGCGCAAGGCGATCGTCACGATCTGCCCGTCGCGGACCTGCGCCGCGACGTCTTCCTCGTGATGCTTCACCAACCGGAGGCTCATGTCGCGAAGATCGAAGACACACGACGGAGTGCCCCGGTAGGACCAGGCGAGGTTGGCGATCAACTCGGCGATCCAGAGCGTGTCGATCGTGTTGTTGGCGCCCACGAGCGCGAGCGAACGCCACTCGCGTCGCTGGGTCGATAGCCACAGCTTCTGCAGGCGAACGTCGTCCCATACGCTGCTCCCGACCGGCGTGCCGACCGCGAGATTGGACGGTGCCGGATCCGATTCTCGGTTCATTGCGCTCTTCGCCATGACCTGGACTTCATGAGTGCCCGACCCGGCCGTCGATCACGCTCAAGACGTCGAGCTTCAGCTGTCGTCGCACCTGCCAGGTCTCGAGCAAGACTCCTCCCAAAAGGTCAGCGAAGGTCGAGCCCACCAGCGCGAGCAGCACCCCCGCGATGAGAGAGCCGGCGCCGACGATGAGTCCCATGGGCCTCTTCGTCCAGCGAGGCAGCTCGGGCGGCGTGATGACGCGGTAGCGATAGGCAACGGCACGGCGCGCGAGCTCGAGCTCGAGCTTGGCTCCGTCGACCCGGTTGGATGCCTCCTGATACTCTAGGACCACTGACTCGAGGTGCTGCCGCGCAGGCGCGAGCGCTGGACTTTTTTCCACCTCGTTCTCCGTCGCGAGCCTCGCCGCCGAGCCTGCAGGAGACGGCACGGGGAGCTGCGCCGGTGCGACGGCAGCGGGCGTGCCGCCTGAGGCCGGCGCGGCGGCCGGTGGAGCGGCTGGCGCTACGATGACCGACATGAGCTTTCTCTCGTTCGCCTTGAGCTCGGCGAGCTGGGGCGACGGTTCACTCAAGCCCTCGAACGCTCGTTGCAGTCCGATGACGGTTGGATGCTGGGGCGTCAGCGTGAGCTGCGCCTGCCTGAGCTGATCCCGCACCGAATCGATCTGCCGTTGCCGGCCGTCTTCGAGCGATCGAATGCGCTGACGGGTCTCCTCGAGCTCTCGGGCCACATCCGTGTCCGTGGAGGGGCCCGCAGCACCTCCGCCCGATCGCCTGGCAACGGGCGCACGCCGCTGCCCAGGCATGCCCGAGCTCGTGTCGGGCTCGGCCGGGTCGGGCAACAAGCGCTCGCGTTGCGACACATACTCGGCGAGCGCCTCGTCCACCTTCGTGGCCTTGGCCTTGGCGTGCTGTTCGAGGACGCCGACCGCGTCCGAGATCATGGCGACTTCACTGTCGTAGCGCGCCTCGAGCAGGTTCTGCTCGAGCACCGCCGCGACGTCGAGCGTGGCCTTCGCGTCGAACCAATCGACGCTGATCGTGACCGAGTCGGCGTCCGCGATGACGGTGAGCTTCTTGTCGAGCGTGGCGAGGACCGCCGCCTTCTTGTCGTCTTCGCTGAGGGGCGTCCCGATGGTCGCGAAGATTTGATCTTTGAGACGCAGCGCGGGGGAGCGCTCTGCGAAGAATCGCCCGACGAGGTTCGTACGCTCGAGGAGATCGACCATGTTGTCGTGCTGGCGGATGACGTCGGCCACGTTCCGCATCGGGTAGTCTTCTTCTCGGGCCTGCCGAAGCGTGCCGACCTCGGGCAGGACCGACGTGCGCTGGGCAAAGAGCTTCACGGTCACGTTATAGACGCGCGGCATCGTAGCCGCGACGGTCAAGCCGAGACCTCCGACGATGACGAAGATGCACAGAGCGAGAAACGGACGGCGCCGAGGCGCGCGTACGGCGAAGCCCAAGAGATCCTTAGCCGCCTGGAGATCGAATCCCCCGGCGCCGTCTTCACCCTCCGGCTCCACGTGCTCGCTCTCGTTCATCGCCGTCTGCATACTCCCGCGTCGCGTGGGGTGGGTTGCGCTCTCGGGCCAACTCCTGGCACGGACGTTCACGGTCACGGCAAGGAAAGTAGAGCTGAGAACCGAAGAAATCCTACTATGCCGTGGTCATCGCGTCACCGCCCCCGCAAGAAGAAGAGGGCGACGCCCCCCAAGCCTACAGTCGAAGCGCGCGCGTGGAGACCGCGACCGCTAAGTACCCGAAAATCGAAAAGAATCCGCCCAGCACTCCTTGGTTTTGCCACTGGGCGTTCTCGCCCAGGATAAAGACGAGGCTGTCCAAACGATCGCTACGGAATCGTGCTTCGGTGGTCCCCCGAACGACCTCCGCCGCCAGCGGAGCGTCGGTTGGAAATGTCTGTCCGCCTATCGCATCCGCGGTGATGGTCACCGTTTCGCTGAGCCTCTCGGTCAGGGCCAGCTGGCCCTGCAAGCTGTCGCTCACCAACCCTGTCCTGATGTCGAGCAACGGAGTGAAGAGGACATTCGCGGTAAAGGTCTGGCGCCCGCGCTGGCCAAAGACATGCAGCAGGCCGGCCTGGAGGCTCGGATAAGCGTGGTAGGAGTACGGCACGTCGTGGCTCGATTGGACCCGGGCGTACGAGGCCCCCGCGTCGACCGAGATTGTCGTCGATCGCGACAGGGCATCTCGGAGTCCCTCCGAAATGCGGGCAATGCCGTCGCGAGGCTCACACAATGCTGACGCAATGGGCGTGCCGTCATTCGTGTAGCACTGAGTCTGGCCGAACGACGTCATCTCGGCGTGGCCAAGCGTCACGGCGTGCAGACTTCGGCTCAACGCGTAGTCGAACGAGGCGTCTGCACGCGGTCCTTCGTTCGTCGGGAGAGCGAGCCTCGACGAGGCATCGAGTCCGCCCGTCGCCGCGTACGTCGCGCCGAGGGTGAACTGACTGCGGCGATCGAGCCTTTGTGCCAAGGTGAGCGATGTCAGCGTCGAGCCGAAATAGACGTTGATTGGGCGCGGGGCCAGCTGTGTGGTGGTCGCCGTCGTGCCGCCAACGGGGGCCGTAGTTCCCATGGCCGGGGCCATCTGGCCCGGTGCCATCTGGCCCGGCGTGGGGGTTGGAAGCGCCGCGCCCGGCGCGAACTGGTAGGCAGAATTGAACGTCCCGTAGGTCGCGCCCTCCGTCAGAAGGAGCGTCGTACTGCGCGAGTGCCACCCGACGAGCCCCATCAGGGACTGCAACACGAGTGGCTCGTTCTGCGCGTTGATTCCGTTCTCAGCGTCCTGAAGAGTCACAGTTGGGGCATAAGTCAGCGAGAGTTGCGTGGTCCGGCTGTACGCCCGCAAGGTTACCGAAGCCCGATCGTCAAAATCTATGCCCGCCACAGGGGGAGGCGTCGGGACGGTCCCAGCAGGAACGATCGCGGTCTGACCGGTCGGAGTAACGACGGTCAGCGCCCCCGCGGTCGTCACGGTGTCGCGCACGCGCACGTCGATGCGTTCGGTGGCCTGCACCGTCCCGGCGTAGTCGGCGGCGAGGACGACAGGCGGCAACATGGACGTAGGAGATTACGAGCCGTAAAACGCTGATATCACTCGATGACGATGACGTCGCCGCCGCGGATTGGGAATGCGGCAGCAAGACCGACATCTCGCGTCACCGCGTCCCAGGTGAATCGAATGCGGGTCGCCTGGGGCAGGGAGCGCACGACGAAGATGCGATCGCGGGACGCGAACTCCGTAACGCCGCCGCCCAGCGCGATGGCCTCTGCGAGCGACGTGTTTGGCTCGACGGGGAAGACGCCTGGGCGCGCGAACTCACCCAGCAGGGTGATCTTCGGGGGGAGCGTCTCGTCGATGTTGAGGGTGACGCTCGGAAGCACGAGAAACTCTTTGAGTCGACCCTCGATCTCGGTGCGCAGATCGCTCGGGCGTTTTCCTCCCGCGTTCACCTCGCCGATGATGGGCACTGCGACACGCCCGTCGGAGCGGACACGAACTCGCGTGCTCATGTCTTCGTGACCAAGGACACGGACGCTGAGCGTGTCGCCCACGCTGACGAGGTACTCGTTTGCAGCCGCGATCGCTGCGGGCGAGAGCTGACTGTACCAGACGTAATTTCCCGGTCCGGCGCACGCGCCGCAGGCCGCTGCAATCGCTACACACACGAAGGAGTTTGCGCGCCACATGAACCAGGACACGTTTCTACTTCGTGAACCTGCCGCGATCAACAACCTAAGAACCTCGACCACGGACGGCAAGCTCATGTCTTGGCCCCATGCTGGGCCTCCCGCGCCGTGCGCACCCACTCGGGAGGGGCACCCGGCTCCGGGCCGGCCGATCCGTCGGCGGGTCTCGTTTGTCGCTTCGCGTTCCACATGTGGCGAAGCGGCAAGGTGGCCTTCCAGGCCATGTAGAACGGCAGGTACCCGAGCGTCGCCACACCTCTCGCCCCCGTTCCCGAGACCTGCCACCCGCGAACGCCGTACGCGACCAGGAACACGCCGCTCACACCGAACAAAACCTGAGCGACGTTCGGGCGACCTGTGACGACGGCCAGCGCCGTTGATGCCGCTGCGCCCGCGACCGTCGCCGCGACGAGCGTCGACAGCGGCGGAACGAGCAGGTCCATCGCGAGATCGAAGAGCAACAGACTCCGCGTCGCGACTGCACGGCGAAGGAGGCGAAAACCGTGGTCTTTCACCAGCTGCCGCCGCCCGCGTTCCCAGCGCTCGCGCTGCGAACGCGACGCCTTCTCGGACGAAACCATCTCGCCATAAACATGGGCCTCGCCCGCGTAGTGCACGCGATGCCCGCGCTCGCCGAGACGGATTCCGTACTCGACGTCTTCGACGACCGAGTAGGCATCGTGGGGCACCTCCGCGAGCAGCGCCGTGGTGAAGCACATGCCGTTGCCCCGCAAACCGCAGGACACCCCGAGGTTCTCGCGGCCCGTGGAGCGCACGACGTGGAACATGCCGAGCGCGATCGCCATCAACCGCGGTCGCCAACCGGAGTCGGGGTTCCGCACGGCGTAGTCGGCCTGCACCGCCCCGGCTCCCGCGGCGATGCGCGCGTCGAAGGCGCGGAGCAGGTTCGGCGAGACGATCGTGTCGGCGTCGACGACGACCACCGCGTCGGCCTTCCGTTCGGCCACGATGCGCTCGAACGCGTGCGCCAGGGCGAACCCCTTGCCTCGTCGTCCGGCGTCGACCCGCTCGAGCACCTTCGCCCCCGCGGCCGACGCGCGCGCCGCGGTGTCGTCGGTGCAGTTGTCGGCGACGACGATGACCTCGAACCGATCCAGCGGATAGTCGACGGCCAGCACGCTCTCGACGGTCGCCGCGATCCCCGCCGCCTCGTCGTGCGCGGGAACGACGATCGCGAAGCGAGCGCCCGGCGCTCGGTAGGCGGGCGAGCCCGACCGGCTCGAGCGCACGGTGAGCACGAACAGGTAGCCGCTGGCTGCGACGACCGGAAGCGCTGCGAGGGCAGCGAGCGTGGCGAGTGTGGAGGCGATTTTCACGATGACCTCCGTTCCGTCGAACCGTCTTGGTCAGGGCATGTCGCTGCGCCGGAGGCGGCGCACGCTCGGCCGACTCGCGTGCGGCCCGTCGAGCAAGGTGATGACGTACTTGAGCAGCTTCTCGCGGGAGAACGGCTTCTTCAAGAACGCGTTCGCGCCGACGTATTCGGCGTGCGCCATGTCTTCGGGCGAACTGTGATCGCTCATCACCAGCACGGGGACGAAGCGCAGTCGGGCGTCACCCCGGATGTACTCGCAGAGCTCGAACCCCGACTCGCGCGGCAACGTGAGATCCGTGCAGACCAGGCTTGGCACCTTGGCCGAGAGGAGCGACACGGCGCCGTGGTAGTCCGCCGTTGCCTCGACCTTGAAATCCTGCCCGACGAGGATGCGGCGGACCGTCTCGCGCTCGGGTGGGTGGTCCTCGACCAGGAGAATCGTCCGCTTGCCGTCGAAGTCCATGTTTCCTTGCGACTAGCGCAACTCAGCTCGCCCCGCGTCCAGTGAGAACGACGGGCACCGTCTTCAGGATCAGCTGGAAGTCCTGCGCCAGACTCCAGTGATCGATATACTGCATATCGAGGTACATCCACTCCTCAAAAGAGATCTCGTTTCGACCGCTCACCTGCCAAACGCAGGTGAGGCCCGGGCGGACCGAGAGCCGGCGACGCTGCCAGGCCTCGTACTTCGCCACCTCGGACGGGACCGGCGGGCGCGGCCCGACGAGGCTCATTTCGCCCCGGAGCACGTTGATCAGCTGGGGCAGTTCGTCGATGCTGAACTTCCTGATGAACCGCCCGATCGGCGTGATGCGCGGGTCGCGCTTCATCTTGAAGACCGGACCGGCCTGCTCGTTCATCGCCATGAGCTTCGCCTTCAGCTCCTCGGCGTTGACGACCATGGAGCGGAACTTGAGCATGTGGAACGGGCGCCCGTGGCGGCCGACGCGCTCCTGCTTGAACAGGATCCCGCCGCGAGACGTGAACTTGATGAGCACGGCGACCGTGACCATCAGGGGCGAGATCAGCCCGAGGGCTACCGCCGAGGCTCCCACGTCGAACAGGCGCTTGAAGGCGAGCTGGACGGGCTTGTGCCGGACGCAGAGGTAGTGGATGTACCCGTCGGCCACGGCGCGCTCGTATTCGGGGCGCGCGCGGCCGAAGCGGAAGCCCGCAGCCGGCAGCGCGAACGGGATCCCGAAGCGCTCGAGCACGCGGATGCACTGCTGCATCTCCACGCGCTGGGAGTCACCGTTGCCAGCGATGAACACCTCGGCCACGACGTGTTTCTTGAGGATGTTCTCGAGGTCGGCGGCCGTGCCGAGGACCTCGCCCGGAAGGCGATCGTGGATCGCCTCGTCTGCGAACCGAAGGTGGCCGAGCACGCGACGATGGTCGTTGCGGTCGATGATCTCCAGGCCGGTGTGCCTGCCGAGGGGACCGATGCCCACCACGAGGAGCTGTCGGATCGGGATCTCGCGGCGTCGCAGCCAGCTCGTGGTCGACCTGAGCCAGAGGATGCATGGCATCGACACGAGGATGAAACGATCGATCTGACTGCCCGCCGCATACGGAGGCACCACGAGGCGCAGCGTGGCCATGACGCCGAGCATGATGCCGAGCAGCGTGCCCGTGAGGACGACGTCGCCCGCCATGCCCCGACCGTTCCAGCTGTCGTAGTGCCGGAGGACGCGGCCGCCGAGCATCCACACGAAGGTCGAGCCCATCGACATGCCGAGAAAGACGAGCCAATGCCACGGTCGACCGGCGACCTTCGTGGCGACCGCAGAGGCGGCCAGCAAGATGATGCTGTCTCCGATGAGGTTGAGGTGCTGTGCGGTTTGCTTGGTCATGAGCGAGCCGTGGCGAGCGACCCCTGGGAAGAACGTATCCCGTGGCCCGATACGCGGGCAGAGGCCGCTCAGAGAACGATCAGACTAGTTACCACGCAGTGCGGCAGAGTCCAGGTCCGCGCAGCCCGTTCGACGTAACATTCTGACGCATAAGCAAGGCTTGCAACGAGAGGTGAGCATGCCGCGGGCTTCCCGTGCTGACACACTCGCGACCGATGACGAATTCGTGACGGTGAAGCATTGATGCGAAGGGCGGAAGGGCCTTCGAGGTCCGCCCCCCCCGGCTCGACGCGCGCGCACCGACCTCGGCCTCGTAAGCCTCGTAAGCCTCGTAAGCCTCGTAAGCCTCGTAAGCCTCGTAAGTGTCGCCAGTGCGAGCGGAGTGCCAGGGACGCTCGCCCGAGGAAGCGACCAGCACCGCTTGGTTGCCCTGGTTTTGCTGGTCTTGTCCGTCTTTGTCTCGCTTGTCTTGCCCGAGACGGCGGAAGCCGACGCAACAAGATCGGGAAGCCGGCTCGAGTCCGGCTTTTTCGCGGCGGGCGGGCGAGCCGCGACGCCAACCAGCACCAGCGACACGTTCCTAAACGGCCGGCTCCTCGGGCGGCCCGAGGACCTTGGTCAAAAGCTGCAAGGCCTCGGGTTCGAGCTGAATGAACTTGAGGCCTACGTCGTAGCGAGCCGGAGCGCCCGCCGGCAACCGCTCGATCCACACGACCTCAGCCGTGTATGTGACGGGCGGAACGTCTGCAAGAAAGAACTCCATCTTGAGAAGCTTGCCGACTTTCATCTCGTCGTCGCTGTAGATGCGAACGCCGCCGAGGCTGATGTCGACCGGCTCCCTCTGGCGAGCGAGAAACTCCACTCCGGCCGGGCGAACATAGAGCGCTGCCCGTAGGCGCCGGTATCTCCTTCGGTCGTCTTGATTGTCTGACGGCACTTGCCCTAGCTTAGCTAAGCCCCACTAACACCGACACTACCAGCTTCGCCCATCCGCGCGGCTTTGGCAAGGGGCAGGAATGTACCGCCTGCCGCTCCCTTTTTTGTCACGCTGCCACGCTGCCTCGCTGCCTCGCTGCCACGCTGCCTCGCTGCCACGCTGCCACGCTGCCACGCTGCCACGCTGCCTCGCTGCCTCGCTGCCACGCTGCCACGCTCACCGCACGGCAATCACCGCCTACTCCGCCTGCTTCGCTCGCTTATTTCCGGGTCTCGATCGTTTCCCGTGCGCGGGGGCGGACCGTAGGCCGGCCCCGGGCATCGGCGTTCGGCCTGGCCGCGACCCCCCTGAAGGCGCCAGCAAAGGCCAGCAAGCCAACGCCTGGAAACGCCACGGCTTCTCGTCTCGTCGCCGGCCCCGGCGCCCCCGAGCGCCGCTCCGTCATCCGCCGCGCGCGGCTCACCTCGCCCCGAGCCTTGCTCGTGAATAGCTGAGGATTTGAGAGGATGGCTCTTTGTGGCCTATGTTTTCCTTGAGGCCCGAGCGACCCCACGCCCATGACTGACGCGCCGCATCCATCTTCACCTCCGCCGGGCGGGGCCCTTCGCGTCATCTCGAGCCTTCGCCTCGGCGAGCGCGTCGTGGCGCGATGCGGCGATGGGCTCCTCGCCGCCGAGAACGCGCTCTTCGACGCGAAGGATACCGTGCTCCGGACGACAGACCCGAACACGGTGCGCGAAGCGGGCTACATGACGACGGCCCGCGAGGCGCTCGGGCGCCTGGCGATGGCGGGCATCACCCCAGAGTTCGCTTACGATGCCGCGCGCACGCTCGCTCATGACGTCGCGGCCTCGTTCGCGCGCGGCGAGACTGCGCGCGCGCTCGCGGCGCGACTCGGGCCTCACGAGCTCTTCGACGGAGCGGTCTACAGCGCGTCGGCGCAACGGTACGAGGGCGTATGGCTCGATCTCCGAGCCCTCTCGGGAGCGCTCAACTCGCCTGCGGCGCCGGTCGTTTTGCAGGCGCTTCACCTGGCCGCGGCGCTCAGCGAAGTGGCGCCGTCGACCACGGTGCTCCTCTCGACGAGCGCCACGCGCCGGCCAAGCGAACGCGCCCATTTCAGGATGATACTCGAGGGGACACGATGGCTCCTCGAGGCCCTCTACCGGCTGGGCCCGAACCCGCGCCCGCCCGACGCGCACACGACCAACGAGGAGCGCATGCGCGAGGTGCTCCTTGCGCGCGTCCGGGAGAGGGCCACGGCCGACGCGTCGCCACACCTTCAGCACCACCTGGGAGAGCTCGAGAACGCGATCACCGCCGGGAACGCACCCCGCGGGCCTATCGCCGGCGGTGAGTTCGCGGCGATCGAGCGACAACTCGCTGGCGGCGAAGCCTCTGGCGTTGACGAGCGCATCGATCGGCTCGAAGCGCTCCATGGCGTCTCGGCTGGCACGCGGTACCTTCGCGCCCGCGCCGCTCTCCTTCGTGGCGACACGCCGCCGCTCAGCGTGGCGACGATGCTCTCTCAGATCGTCGACGAGGACACGAGGTTCCACGAAGCGTCGCTCCTCGCTGCCCGGGCGTGGCACGCCGCGGGGGACAGTACGCGCGCCCGCTACTATGCGCGACGTATCGTCGAAGACCCCGCGGCGAGCGACGGGGAGAGGCTCGTCGCGCTCGAGATCCTCGAGTCGACGACCACGACGCACCACTCGATGACGCCGCCGTCCGTCGTGATCGACGCCCCGACCAGCGGCATCGCGCACGTGGCCCGCCCGCGCGTCGCCCATGTAACCCAGATGCAGCTCGCGCGCGTGCCGCTGTATCCGACGCTCGGCGGCGCGCCGCCGCCGCATGTCCTGCCGCCGCTGTCGCCCGTCAACCAAGCAGCGCCTGTCGAGCCGGAACCGGTGTGGGATCTACGGCCGCAAGGCCGCGCGCAGACGGGCCATCGAGAACGGCTCGATCGAGACCCACCCCTCCGAGGTCGGCCAGACGTGGACCAGACCGACGGAGGTCGGCCAGACGTGGACCAGACCGACGGAGGTCGGCCAGACGTGGACCAGATCGATGGAGGCTTCTCCGATCGCGAACCGTCCGATCGACGTCCGCGCAATCGGCCACCCCTCGATCGAGAGCGCGAGCAGCCGGTTCGCGAGCAGCCGGCTCGCGGGCCCTCGGATCGAACGGCGGCGCCGCGCGGCCGGCCGACCGTGCGTTACGACCCAGAGCTCGCCGAGTCGCTGGCCCTGCCGCACGGCGCGACCGAATCGATGCTCGGCGTGAACGATCTCCCGACCACGGCAATGCAGGCGCGCGTCGCCATGACGCGGCTCGCCCGCGACCTCGCGCGAGACTACCGCCTCTGGTACGCGAAGACGCTTCGCTGCAACGTCATGGCGGTCGAGGCGATGCAGCAGCACATCGCGAACCGGTTCGCGGGCGCGCCCATCTCGGATCCAGGCGTCGCCTGGGAGCTTCGACGCCACGGCGCTCTCCTCAGCGAGATCGCGGCCCGCGCCCTCGGCGGCACATGGGTCGACGTCGCGCCCAGCGAGCCCGGATACTGGGAGATGCTCGTCCCCCCGGGGACCCGCACGCGACCGATCGGTCGCGTCTACCGGTTCGTCGCGCTCGGCAACCGAGAGCGCGATCTCGTCAGCTACTACCTGGATCTCGACGCACGCGTACGCAAGGGGCGCTAAAATCTGCGCTCACGAACGTGAGCGCTGATTTAGTCAAACCTTGGCGAATAAATCGGGCTAGCGCGATCGAAGATCACGCTCGTCTACGCTCGTCGATTTAGCTCGGGCGCCCCTGGCCGGACGTCAGCGGCCCTCGCATCGGGCCAGCAAGCGCAGGAGAGCCTCGCGGCGCCCGCCCGAACTGCCGGCGAACGGTGAGCTCGCGGCGACGGCGTTTCGTCTCACCCGCGCGATCGCGTCGGCGTCTCGCAGGACGCAGGCGGCAATGCCCCTCTGGTGCAGGACCTCGCGCCCGATACGCGCCGAGGGCATGCCCTCGGCGATCGCCCGATCGAGCCAGGGGACGGCGCGCGCGTACTGGTCGTGCAGCGTGAGGTTCCTGCCCGAGAGGTATTGCGCGAGCGGTGGACCCGTCCGATCGGTACCGCCCAGGCCATCGCCAGCCCACGCTCCGAGGGAGAGCGCGCCCAGCCATGCGTCCTGGGCGCGGCCCGGCTCGGCGAGCAGCAGATCGGAGATCGTTCTTCGTGCCGTCGGGTCTTCGGTCGCGAGCGCTTTGACCTCGAGCGTCCTCGCGGCGTCTTCGTCGAGCGTGCGGCTCGCGATCGTGCGGTACGCGGCCTCGGCATCTCCCTCGCGTCCTCGCACGAGGTCGTCGTCGGCGAGCGCTTCTTCCGCACGATCGCGCCACGTCCGCGGCGTCGCCGGCTCCGCCGCCATCTTCCGGAGCTCGCCGCGTCCGGCCGCCGCCTCCACCGGGTCGCGGCTCTGGGTGGCGATCCTCGCGCGCGCGAACCGCGCGTGATCGTCGCGAGGGTCGCGGAGGAGTGCGCGGGCGTAGAGGGCCTCGGCCCGCTCGAACCGGTGCGCGTCGCGGCACTTGTCGCCGTCGCGATCGAGCGCGTCGACCACGTGCGGGCAGCTCCGCGCCCAGATGCTGGGTCGCTCGAATTTCGCGCGCGCGTATGCCTGCGCCTCGGGGGGCATCGCCAGCGTGCGTAGCCGGTCGCGAAACGCGGCGTCCAGCGCGGGCCACGGCTCTCCCGTCAACGCTTCGATGGACCCCCCCCCGTACCAAGCGCGTACCACCGGCGCCCCCCATCGATCGAGGACCCAACCGACGAACGCCCCGGCGACCGTGTAGCTCTTCTGAGCGCTGGCGCCGAGGAACTCGAGCGAGAACAGCGAGCGCACCGCCGGCAGCGTGTCGAGATCGAGCATGGCGCGCGCCCACTGGGCGTCGGTGAGCTCGTCGTCGTCGGGAGACGTCGCCACGGCCATGCCCTCGATGAGGCCGGGGTTCGGGACGATGCCCCCGCCGCCGACGCGAAACGGGCCCACGGCGAAGCTACCGGCGACCACGTGCGCGATCTCGTGCCCGAGCACGGGGTGCGGATACGGCGCGTATTGAACGTACACTTCGCGGCGCCAGGGCTTCGCGATCGAGGTGTCTGCCGCCCCCATGAGACGACGCTTCTCGTTCGCGTCCGGGAAGACGAAGGCGGAGATCCTCCCCGCGAGGTGGGCGCCGAGCCGGGCCTCGTCGGCCGCGAGCTCTTGCTCGCAATCGCGAACGAGGAGGTCGGCCTGGTAGCCGAGGAGCGAGTCGGGATAGAAGACGTCGCATCGCTCCCCCGCGGCGCGCCCCCCGAGCGCGTCGGCGATCGTCGCCGCCGTTTGCCAGTGACCGAGCGCGGCGCCTTCGACCGTGACGGCGAGGCTGACCGCGAGCAGCGCCATCCCGGAGGCGAGATAGACCCCCGCCCTCGTGCGAAGCGTAAGCCTCCCGGTCTCCGTGCGCGTCAATGCCGCCGCGACGAGCGTGACGCCCGCGAGGGTGGCCACGGAGCCGGCGCGGTAGGTCCACAGCTCGGGACGCACGTCGACGATCGTGTCGTAGAGCGTGCCGCTGAAGTATCCGAAGAACGGGTCGTACGAGAAGATCATCGGCGAGCCGTAGAAGCGCGCGACGCTCGCGACGATCCCCCCGAGGGGGCCGGCGAGCGCCAGCAGCACGGACGCGAGCCGGCGCCTACGCCTCCCGCGAGCGAGTTCCCCGGCGAGCGCGCCCCACGCGCCGCCGACCGCCCCCCCGAACCCAGCGGTGAGCACGAACGAGAGCGTCCCGCCCCAGAGGTCGCAGATCCCGACGCGAACCCCGTGGAGCAGCGCCGTCGCAAAGGCGACCGCCGCCAGCAGCGCGCCCGACGCCAGGCCGCGCAGCACGCAGCGCACCGGTGAGGCGCCCGCCCACCCCGACACCTCGATCGCCGTCGCGATCGCCGCCGCCGCCGGCACCACCAGCCCGCTTGCCAGCGACTGCTCGTACCCCGGGCCACCGAAGAGCGGCATGAAGCCGACGCCCGCCAGCAGCACGAACACCACGAGCGACGCGATCCCGCGCGCACTCCCGAGGAACGTGCGCAACGTCACGGCGGCCTCACGGAGGAGGAACCAACGGCCCTCTCTCCTCTCAGACGACGACGCCCTGTTCGCCGCCCTCGGGTTGCGGGGGACGCGACGGGAGTGGCGGAGCCACCGGGGGTTCGAGAACGAGAGTCAGCACCTCGTCAACGCGCTTGATGAGGTGAATCTTGAGCTCGGCGCGGATGTCCTTGGGAACGTCGTCGAGATCGCGCTCGTTGCGGGCGGGCACGAGCACTTCGCGGATACCCGCGCGATGGGCGGCGAGCATCTTCTCCTTGATGCCGCCCACCGGCAGCACGCTCCCGCGGAGCGTGATCTCTCCGGTCATTGCGACCTCTTTCTTCACCGGCGCGCCCAGGAGCAGCGACGCCACCGCGGTGAACATCGTCACGCCGGCGCTGGGGCCGTCTTTCGGCGTGCCGCCCTTGGGCACGTGCAGGTGGAGGTCGATCGTCTTCAGGAACTCGGGGTCGAGCCCGAGCTCCTTCGCGTGGCTGCGCACGAACGACACCGCCGTCGCGGCGCTCTCGCTCATCACGCTCCGGAGATTCCCCGTCACGAGAACGGCACCCTTGCCCGGCATTTGCGTCGCCTCGATGAAGAGGATGTCGCCGCCCGAGGGCGTCCACGCGAGGCCCGTCGCCACCCCGGGGGTGCTCGTACGCTCCGCGAGGTCGGGCAAGAAGCGCGGAGGCCCGAGCACCCTCTCGACGGTCTCGGCGTCGGCTACGACGCTGAGCGTCGTCTCACCCTCGGCGATCCGCATCGCCACGTGCCGGCACACGGAGCCGATCTCGCGCTCGAGGCTACGGACGCCGGCCTCGCGCGTGTACGAATCGATGAGGCGCTCGATGCCGTCGATCCGGAACTCGAGCCGCTCGTCGGTGAGGCCGTGCGCGCTGAGCTGCTTCGGACACAGGAAGTCGCGCGCGATGTTCTGCTTCTCCTTGCGCGTGTACCCGTGGCACTCGATGACCTCCATGCGGTCGAAGAGCGGCTCGGGGATGGTGTCGGGATCGTTCGCGGTGCACAGGAACGTGACCTGCGAGAGGTCGAACGGCACGTCGACGTAATGGTCCTGGAACGTCGAGTTCTGCTCGGGGTCGAGCACCTCGAGCAGCGCCGCCGCGGGGTCGCCCATCATGTCGACGCCCATCTTGTCGACCTCGTCGAGCACGATGACCGGGTTCTTCACCCCGACCTTCTTCATGCCCTGGAGGATGCGACCGGGCAGCGCGCCGACGTAAGTTCGCCGGTGCCCGCGGATCTCGGCCTCGTCGCGAACGCCACCGAGCGCGATGCGGTGGTACCGGCGCCCCATCGAGCGCGCGATCGATCTCCCGAGCGACGTCTTGCCCACGCCGGGAGGCCCGATGAAGCACAAGATCGGGGCCTTCTTGCTGCCCGCGAGCTTGCGCACCGCGACGTACTCGATGATGCGCTTCTTGATCTTTTCGAGCCCGTAGTGGTCTTCGTCGAGGCAGCGCCGAGTCTCGTCGACCTCGAGCTTGTCGGGCGTGGTCTTGCTCCACGGCAGATCGGCGATCCACTCGAGGTAGGTGCGCGTCACGTTGTACTCGGCCGACTGCGGCTGCATCCCGGTCATGCGTCCGAGCTGCTTGCGCGCGACCTTGGTCACGTCTTCGGGGAGGCCGGCCTTGCGGAGGCGCTCGCGGAGCTCCTCGATCTCGTCTTCTTCGCCGCCGTCGCCGAGCTCCTCCTTGATCGTCTTCATCTGCTGGCGAAGGACCTGCTCGCGCTGGGCCTTGCCTTCGTCGGCGATCATCGAGCTCACTTCGCGCTTCACGCGAAACACTTCGAGCTGGCGGTTCACGATGCCCAGCACGGCGCGCACGCGGGCGCGCGGGTCGAACGTCTCGAGGATCTTCTGCTTGTCGGCGACCGTGGCCTGCTCGGGGGCGAGGTTCGAGGCGATGAGATCGGCCAGCGCGCCGCTCTCACGCACGTTGTCGAGGATGCCCGCCGTCTCGCGGGGAAGGTTCGGCATGAGGGTCAGGAGCTGCCGCATCCCTTCACGCAGGCTGGCGCCGAGCGCGTCGATCTCGACGTCGCGGTCGAGGTCTTCCGGGATGCGCCGGACGCGAGCGCGCATGTACGGCTCGAGGGCCACGTGCTGCTCGATCTGGAAGCGGGCCAGGCCATGCAAGACGACCGAATAGTTGTTGGGACCGAGCCGCAGCACCTTCACGACGCGCGCGACCGTGCCCACCTCGTAGAGATCCTCGAACCGGGGCTCGTCGATCTCGGTATCGCGCTGGCTGACGATGCCGACGACCGCGCGCTCGTGACCGGCGAGGTCTTCCACGAGCCGCACGCTGCGCGGCCGGCCGACGTTGATAGGAACGACGCTCGCCGGGAAGACGACGCTGTTACGCAGGGGAAGGATGGGGAAGAGCTCGAGCTCCGAGGAACGCGGATCGCTCATGGATAACAGCCATAACGCGAAACCCGAGCCCGCGCCCAGCGCTGCGTAGCTCGACCGCCTCATGCTACAAGCGATTGCGCGATGCGGTTTTGGTCGGTGCTCCTCGCCATGGTTTCGATTCCGTGCATCGCGTGCGGTCCCCAGCACGCCAACGATCCCTCGTCGGTCTTGCACACCTACGCGCGGGCCCTCGAAGAGGGGCGGGCCGACGACGCCTACGGCGTCCTCTCCGACGAGGCCCGGCGCGGCATCTCGCTCGAGGCGTTCCGGCGGATGGTCAAGGACGACCCCGACGGGGTCCGCGAGATCGCGAAGGCCCTCGAGCGCCCCACGGCCGCGCCCGTCGTGACGGCCACGGTGACGAGCCCGAGCGGGCAAGAGCTGAACCTGGTGCTCGAAGACGGCCGGTGGCGCATCGACGCATCGACCATCGACCTCTACGCGCAAGACACGCCGCGCCACGCGATCCAGGGGTTCATCCGGGCCATCGAGCACAAGCGCTACGACATGGTCATGCGGTACGTCCCCGACACGCACAAAGAGGGGCTCGACGCCGCGAAGCTCCAGAGCGCGTGGGAGGGCCACGAGAAGCAGGAGATCGAGCAAGTCGTGGGCGGCCTCAAGCAAGCGCTCCCCTCGGCCACCATCGAAGAGACGGGCGAGCGGGCGACGATGCCCTACGGGGCGGGCGCGATGCAGCTCGTGAAGGAACACGGGCTCTGGAAGATCGAGAACTTCGACTGATTCACTCGAACACGGCGACGACGGGCGCGTGGTCGCTGGTGCCCACCTCGGGAAAGACCTTGCACGACGTCACCTTCAGCCGCTCGCTCGCAAGCACGTAGTCGATGCGCCAGCCTTGGTTCTTCTGGCGCATGTTCCGCCAGGGGGCCCACCACGTGAACAGGTGGTCGTTCTCGGGCTCGAGCGAGCGCGCGACGTCGCGCAAGCCGCCCGCGAGGAGCTGTTCGAAGAGGGCCCGCTCGTCGGACCGCTGGCCGATGACCCCGGGCTTGCGCTCCTTCGGGTGCAGGTCGATGTCGGCGCGGGCGACGTTGAGGTCGCCGCAGAGAATGAGCGCGTCGCCCCGCGCGTGCACCACGTCGACGTATGCGCGCATCGCCTCGAGGAAGTCGAGCTTGGCGCCGAAGTCCTTGCCGCCGTTCGGCACGTAGACGCTCGCGACGATGCGACCATCGCCGAGCGCGACCTGCACGACGCGGTTCTCGACGTCGAACGCGGGGTGGCTGAAGGCCGGGCGCGCCGGGTATAGCTCTTTTCGCACGTGAAGCGAGACCCCGCTGTAGCCCCTCGGGCCGCCGTGCCAGTAGTTCCAATAGTCCGGGAGCAGCGTGAGGGTCTCGCCGATCTGCTCGGCCGTGGCCTTGATCTCCTGAAGACACACGACGTCGGGCCGCTCGCCGCGCACCCACTCGACGAACTGCGCTTCGCGCGCGCGAAAACCGTTCACGTTCCACGTAGCGATCTTCATGGCAGCATCACTTCTCGCTCGATGCCGGCGGCATCGCCTTCGCCCCTCCAGGCATCGTGATATCCGGTGGCCGAACGTAGACCGGCTCGAGGGCGTCCGCATGCTCGGCCGCGCGGCCACTCGAGGCGGGGACCGTGGCGAGGTCGAGGCGATCGAGGCGATCGAGGCGATCGAGGCGATCGAGGCGATCGAGGCGATCGAGACCGATGCGCCCGACGATGGCGGCGCGGGGCACGTCGTGCGGGGCGACCACGATGAGCGACACCCGCTCCCCGAGCGCGGACCAGTCGACGTCGGCCGCGGCCTCGCCCGCGACGACCACGCGGCCCGCGGCCTCGAGCGCCGCGACGCTCGCCGCGACTTGGCCGATGCGCAGGTGCGACGGGGCGAGCACGACGCGCCCCGCGCGCGTGGCCTGGAGGTAAAGTTCGCCCTTTCCGCCAGCCACGACGCTGACCAGGAGGTGGTCGCCGTCCAGGCCGAAGGCGAGCGCGTCGAGCGACGTGACCCCGGTGATCGACGCGCCCGTCGCGAGCGCGATCCCCTTCACGGTCGCGAGGCCGATGCGGCACCCCGTGAAGCTGCCCGGCCCGACGCCGACCGCCCAGCGGGAGACCGCCGAAGGAGCCCAGCACGCTCGCTCGAAGATTGCGCTCACCATCGGCAAGAGGGACTCGCCGTGAGCGTTCGACACGCGGCGGGCGTCTTCGGCCACGAGGCGTCCGTCTTCGAAGAGCGCGACCGACCCGAGCGCGCTCGACGTCTCGACCGCGGCGAGGCGCGTCGTCGTCATCGTCCCGAAGCCCCTATTTCGACGCTCGCCGCCCGATGCGGCCGGCGATGGCGTTGAACGATACGGGCGCGGTCCGCTTCAGGCGCCAGAACCAGCGCGCGTCGGCCATGGGCAGCGCATAGAGCTCGCCCCGCTCGACCGACGCGATCGCGGCGCGCGCGATCGTCTCGGCGGTCTTGCCGCCGTCGACCATGCCCCTGGCTCGCGCGCGGAGCTTGGGGTCTGCGATGCGACCGCTGTTGACGATGTTCGTCTTGAAGAACGTGGGGCAGACCACGGTGACGCCCACCTTGGTCCCCGAGAGCTCGGCGTTCAACGTCTCGGACAGCGCAATGACGCCCGCCTTGGCGACGTTGTAAGCGCCCATGAAGGGAGGGCTGAAGAGCCCCGCCGCCGACGCCACGTTGAGCACGTGTCCGTGGCCCTGCGATCGCAGGATCGGCGCGAACGTGTGGCAGCCGTTGATCACGCCGAAGAGATCGACCTCGAGGGTCCAGCGCCAGTCTTCGATGGGCAACTCGCCCACCGAGCCGGCGCTGCTGACGCCGGCGTTGTTGACGACGAGGTCGACGGGGCGGCCGACCGCAGCCGCGAGGCCCTTCCAGTCGTCGATCTTCGTGACGTCGCACCGCGTGGCCTTCGTGCTCGCGGCGCCGGCCGCGGTGGCGAGGCGCGCGGTCTCTTCGGCGCCTTTCACGTCGACGTCGGAGAGCACGAGGTGCGCGTTGCGACGCGAGAGCTCGAGGGCGAGGGCGCGGCCGAAGCCACCGCCAGCTCCCGTGATGACGCAACAAGGGGACTCGGGAAGCGACATGGGCGCGCACCATACCAAAACGACAGAAGGTCGCCCTGCGACCGCGGCGAGTCGAGTCGAGTCGTCGCGTCCGTACTCAATGCAGGCGGGCCCGTACGATCTCGCGATCAGATCTGGCCGAAGCGGCCGCTCTGGAACGCCGCGTCGAGCAACTGCTCGACACGACCGAGGACCTCCTTCGCCCGCGGGTCGGTGGCAGAGGCGAGGGCCGTCTTCACCTCGCCGAGGGCCTTGAGCTGGCTGAAGAGCTGCACGTCGCTCAGGCTCGCCGCGCCCGTCAGCACTTGCCGGACGCGTTCGACCTCCCCCGCGAGCGCGTCGAGCCCGAGGCCCACGGCGCCGACCCGCCGCGCCTCGGGGTGCTCGCGGAAGTGCGCGTCGAGGACCGGCGTCACGATCGCTTCGAGGATCGGCGCCTGGTCTTCGCTGTTCCACACGTGCTTGAGGACGAAGAGATCGCTCGCGTCGGGCTGCGTCCGCCCGTCGAGGTAGGCGCTGGCCGCGAACAGCTTGAGCAGCTTCACGACGCGCCGGTCGCTCAAGGTCACGCCCTCGGCGCGCACCTGGAACACCATGCCCTTGTACTGCGAGAAGAACTGCTCACTGAACGTCGTACTCGTCAGCAGGCCCCGCTGTAGCGCGGCGAGCTCGCGCGCGTCGACCAGGGGACGGACGGGCGCGTCGTCTCCCTCGAGCACCTCGTGGTCGAGACCCTTCTGCAGCAGATCCTGGAAGTGGTACGCGTCGAGGTTGTCGCTGCGGATGCGCAGGATGAAGCGATCGTAGATGGCCGTGAGCGCGTCGTCGGACGGCACCTCGTTCGCCGCGCCGAACGCGCTGAGGAGCGGACAGCGGACCACGTGACCGCCGCTCGTGTAGCGCCGCTCGTTGAGCAGCGTGAGGAGCGAGTTCAAGATCGCCGAGTTCGACTTGAAGACTTCGTCGAGGAAGACGATCTCCGCGTCGGGGAGCATCCCTTCGGTGCGTCGCTCGTAACGACCCTCGCGAAAGGCGGCGATATCGACGGGGCCGAAGATCTCGTTCGGCTCGGTGAAGCGCGTCAGCAAGTACTCGAAGTAGCGAGCCTGCATGAGGCGGGCGAACGTGCGGATGAGAGCGCTCTTCGCCGTTCCCGGCGGCCCAACGAGGACGGCGTGCTCGCCCGCGATCGTCGCCACGAGGAGCAAGCGGACGATCTCGTCTTTGCCGAGGAACCGGTCCTCGAGGGTGCGCGCAAGGCGGGCGAGGCGCGAGGGCAGCTGCTTGTGCACCTCGGGGGGCTGCACCTCGTGCGGCGCGACGGCCATCTACCGGGACGATAGCATCGGGCCGATCAGACGCGCGGCAGTTTTCCGAGCGACATGACGTCTACGTTGAGCTCGAGAACGAGCTTGAGCAGCGCCGCGCGGGCCTCTTCGGTCGGGGGCCGGGTGGTCCAGGCGCGGAGCGCTCGCTCGTACACGTCGGCCTTCGCGCGGAGCTCGCGCACCCGCGGCCCCGCCGGCTGCTCCCGAAGGCGCTCGAGCGTGTCGATCAGGGATTGCTCCACGATGTTGAGGCGGGTCGATCGGAGCCGGGGTCCCCCCGGAGGCTTGGGACCGCCAGGGAGCTTGGGAGGGCCGCCGGAAGTCATGGTCGATAACCCTACATCGCCGCGAGGCGTCGCGCCGTAGTCTAGTCTACCGACACTCGAACATGCGCCTTCGATCCGCGTCCATCGCATCGCTCGCTCCGCGTCTTTCGTTCGCCTCGTTCGCGTCGGTCGCGCTGGCCGTCGCCGTCACCGCCGTGGGTGGCCTCGGTTGCTTGGCCCGTGCACCAGGCGGCCCTTCGGGCGCCACGGCGAGCGCGGGTCCGCCCGACGCCGCGGCGCCTCTGGCCGCGCCGCGCGACGACGGGCGCCTCCCGCCGACGGTGACGCCGCAGCGCTACGTCGTGACGCTCTCCGTCGACCCGAATCAACCGCGCTTTTCCGGGCTGACCACGATTCTGGTCGATGTGCCGAAGCCGACGGCGTTCGTCGTCGTGCATGCGCGGGACATGAACGTGTCGCGCGCCCTGGCTCACGTGGGAGCGACGGCGATCCCCGCGACGGCCACGCCGCGCCTCGCGAGCGGCGGGATGGTCCCCGAGGAGCTCGTGCTCTCGTTCGCGAGCGCCTTGCCCGCGGGGCCCGCGACGATCGAGCTCGCGTACGACGCGCCCTTCGCGGGAGATCTGGCGGGCCTGTACCGGGTCGAGGAGCAGGGGCGCTGGTACGCCTACACACAATTCGAGTCGACCGACGCGCGCCGCGCGTTTCCCTGCTTCGACGAGCCCGGCTTCAAGACGCCATACGACGTGACCATCACGGCGCCGCCGGGGCTTACGGCGGTCGCCAACTCGCCGGAGATCGCGACGGTCGCCACCCGCGACGGCGCCATCCTCCACACGTTCGCGACCTCGCCTCCCCTCCCGAGCTATCTCGTCGCGTTCGCCGTCGGCGACTTCGATCTGGTCGAGGGCCGCAAGGAGCCCTTCCCGATCCGGGTCGTCACGACCAAGGGTCGCGCCCCCCTCGCGGGTCTCGCGCTCGACGTGGCCGCCGCCCTGGTCGATCGGCTCGGGGACTACTTCGACATGCGCTACCCGTACGCGAAGCTCGACCTCGTCGCCGTTCCGGACTTCGCGGCGGGCGCGATGGAGAACCCGGGGCTCGTGACCTTCCGCGACGTGCTGCTCCTGCTCGATCCGGACCACGCGACGACGTCGACCAGGCGCTCGCAGGCCGAGGTCATCGCGCACGAGTTCGCCCATCAATGGTTCGGCGACCTCGTGACCATGAAGTGGTGGAACGACATCTGGCTCAACGAGGGGTTCGCCACGTGGGCCGAGGCGAAGATCGTCGATCAGTGGAAGCCGGCCTTCGGCGCGACCCTCGGTCAGATCGCGGGCCTCGATCACGTCATGGATACCGACGCGCTGAGGAGCGCGCGCGCCGTCCGCGAGCCGGTACACTCGACCAGCGACGCCATGGAGGCCTTCGACGGCATCACGTACCAGAAAGGCGCGGCGGTGCTCCGGATGCTCGAGACGTGGCTCGGCGCCGACGTCTTCCAGCGCGGGGTCCAGCGCTACGTCCACGAGAACGCGTGGAAGAGCGCGAGCGCCGAGGACCTCTTCAAGGCGCTCGACTTCGTCTCGACGCAAAAGGTCGACGAGCTCGCGAGCGGCTTCCTCGACCACCCCGGCGTGCCGCAGGTGCTGACCAGCTACAAGTGCGACGGCGGCGTCGGCAAGCTCGAGCTCCGTCAGTCGGAGTGGCACCCGCTCGAGGACGGTGACTCGTCGGCCGCACACGGGGAACGTGAGAAGCGGAGCTGGACGCTACCCGTCTGCGTCGCGATTGAAGGGCAGAAGACCAAGAACTGCTTCACGCTCGGCTCAGACCCGATCGTCCGCAACGCCGGCACGGCGGGTGGCCGGTCTTGCCCCGCGTGGGTGTACCCGAACGCCGAAGAGGCCGGGTACTACCGGTTCCTCGTCGAGCGCGACAAGCTGCTCGCCCTCGCTCGCGCGGGCCACGGCGCGCACGGGCTCGACCCCGCCGAGCGCCTCGGCCTCGTGTCGAACGCGTGGGCCGGCGTCCGGCAGGGCGCGATCGCCCCCGGCGTCCTCTTCGACTTCTTGCCGCTCTTCGACGGCGAGACCAACCGCTTCGTGGTCGACGAGGTGATCGATCTGCTCCGGAGCGTCGACCACGCGCTCGTCGCCGATGAGACGCGCCCGGCGTACCGGAAGTACGTCGTCGCGCGGCTCGCCGCTCGCAAGAAGGCGCTCGGCTGGTGGCCGCCTTCGGGGCACACCGAGCAAGACGACGACGCGGCGCTCGAGAGGCGCAGCGTGCTCTGGACCATGGGCGAGCTCGGGTACGACGCGTCGACGCTCGCCGACGCGGAGAAGTACGCGGCCGCCTGGCTGCGCGACCGCTCGAACGTGGCTGCCGACACGGCCGCCGTCGCGGTGCCGCTGGCATCGATGGGCGCGGGCGAGGCGCGCCTCGTCGAGCTGCGCGAGGCGGCCAAGAGCGCGCCCACGCCCGAAGACCGGGTGATCGCGATCCGCGCGATGGGCCTCTTCGACGATCCCGCCGTGCTGCGCAAGGCGCTCGATCTGGCGCTCGGCGACGAGATCAAGCTCTCGGAGTGGCGGTCCCTCTTCGGCTCGGCGATGAGCCATCGGCCGGCGCGTCCGGTGCTCATCGCGTGGGAAAAGGAGAACTGGGCGAAGCTGCGCGCCAGGGCCCCGAACTCGGCCGGTCGAGGGCTGGTCGACGTGGTCGGGGCCACCTGCTCCGTCGCCGAGCGCGACGACGCACGCGCGTTCTTCGCCGGCGCGACGCAGGGAATGGAAGGCGTCAAGCGCTCGCTCGACGAAGCGGCGGAGTCGGCCGGTCTCTGCATCGCGCTCCGGCTCCACGGCGAGGCCGACGTGACGCGGTCTCTCCGGTCCGCCGCAGACGCTCGATCGTCGACCTCCCCGTGAAACCGCGAGTCCTCATCGTCGACGACCACCTCGAGCTCGCGGAGACGCTGGCCGATGGCCTGGCCGAACAGGGGTTCGACGCGTCGCCGTGCGCCAACGGCAAGGAGGCCGCGAAGCGGCTCGAGACCGAGCCGTTCGACGCGCTCGTCACCGACCTCCGGATGCCCGAGGTCGACGGGATGGGTCTCCTCGCCCGCTCGCGCGCGACGGCGCCCGAACGACCGGTCATCGTGATGACCGCGTACGGAGCCGTGGAGACCGCGGTCGAGGCGATCCGGCAAGGGGCCTATCACTACCTCACCAAGCCGTTCCGTCTCGACGAGCTGGTCGTCTTCCTCGGGCGAGCGGTCGACGACGCCCGCGTCCGTCGCGAAGCGCGGAGCCTGAAGGCCGCGCTCCGCGACGAGTACCGCCTCGACAAGCTCGTCGCCGCGAGCCCGGCGATGCGCGACGTGTTCGACGTCGCGGCCCGCGTCGCCGATGCGTCGACGCCCGTGCTCCTCTACGGCGAGACGGGGACCGGAAAGACCGCCCTCGCGCGGGCCATTCACGCGACGGGCGCGCGGGCCGGGGGCCCCTTCGTGGCCGTCAACTGCGCCGCCCTGCCGGAGACCTTGCTCGAGAGCGAGCTGTTCGGACACGTGAAGGGCGCGTTCACCGGGGCGACCGCGGCCCGCGCGGGTCTCTTCGCCGACGCCGAAGGAGGCACGCTGTTGCTCGACGAGATCGGCGAGATGTCTCCCGCGCTGCAGGCCAAGCTGCTGCAGGTGTTCGAGACCGGCGACGTACGGGCCGTGGGCGCGAGCAAAGAGCGGCACGTCGACGTGCGCATCCTCGCGGCCACTCACCGCGATCTGCGCGAGCGCGTCCGGGCCGGCGCCTTCCGTGAAGATCTGCTTTACCGGCTCGACGTCGTTCCCATCGAGATCCCCCCGCTCCGCCGGCGCCGCGAGGATATCCCGCTCCTCGTCGAGCGCCTGCTCGGCGAGCAACGCGCGAAGCACCCTCGCAGCGTGGTCGAGCGGTTCTCGGGGGACGCGATGGCCAGGCTCCTGGCGCACGCATGGCCGGGCAACGTGCGCGAGCTCGCGCACGCGGTCGAGCGCGTGGTGCTCTTCGGGCGCACCCCCGAGGCGTCGTCCGCCGACCTGCCGCCTGCCGTGACGCGCGCGCCGCCGGCGACGGCGGGAGCGTCCACGGAGGCGAGCACGGGCGACGCGCGCACGGGCGCCGTCTTGCCCATTCGTGAAGTGCAGCGGCGCTACGCGGTGTGGGCGCTCGAGCAGTTCGACGGGCACAAGACGCGCACCGCGGAGGCGCTCGGCATCGACGGCAAGACGCTCGCCAGGTGGCTCGGCCTCGACACCGAGGGCAAACCATAGAGTCAAGGCTGTTCGGTTGCGAAAGCCGTCGCGGGGCTAGAGCGCGTAGGCCTTGTTTCCGCGCGCGCGACGTCCCGTCCTCAGCAGCATCCGAAGGACGCACTCCTGGCGAAGCCGAACGGTCAGCTCGCGCAAGGGAGACGTCCGTCGCCGAGGAAGGCCGATCCGCTCGCCCCAATGAGCCAATCGTCGGCGGCGTAGCCCATCAGCTCACCTGAGGAATCCGTCCCTCAGCGAAGCAGACCAATCGGCTCGTCTCAGAGACGCGTCGCTCAGCGAAGCTGCCCGATCGGCTCGCCTGAGAGACCCTTCCCTCAGCGAAGTAGATCCATCGGCTCGCCTGAGAGACCTTCCCTCAGCGAAGTAGATCAATCGGCTCGTCTCAGAGACGCGTCGCTCAGCGAAGCAGCCCGATCGGCTCGCCCGACCGTCGAGCCGCTCAGCGAGGGGAGCCCACGCCTCCACGAAGCCGATCGCCCTATCAGCGCGAGCCATCACCCTGCCCCGCCGAAGGATGCGGCCCTTGGCGAAGCTCGTGACCCTCTCGGCGCGAGAGACCCGGTCATGAGCGAAGCCGACCGCTCCGCGCGCGATCCCCTGCACGTAAGTGATCGGAATCTCGGGCGAAACAACCTGCTCGGTGCTCTCGAGGGGAGCTCTCGTCGAAGCTGGCAGGAAATTTGTGTAACTGGACCGGGTGACATGCCGGAAGGAATCACCCGATGGAATCTACAGCCGTCCTCGTTCTTCACGCGAAGACCAGTGACCGAAGAGCGACACGCGCACTTGGATCGAAGGACACGCGCACTTGGATCGAGGGACAAGCGGATGTCCGTCATGCGATGCGCGTATTTCCATCGAGGGACACGCGAGGATCGCTCCATCGATCCCCGCGCGGGCGACATCGTTGCTCGGTCTTGCTCGGGGCGAGGAACGCAGTGCGGGGATCGTTCGAGAACTCTAGGGTGAAGTGTGGGCGCTCAGGTATTCGGCCAGCGCGAGGACGAGCGGCCCCATCTTCGACTGCTCCGGCATGACCTTCGGCGGGACCCCGAGCTCTTCGAGCGTTCGAGCGCACGTGGGTCCGACGGCCGCGACGACGACACGCGAACTCAACGCGTCGACGAGTGGGCCTCGCAAGCCGAGATCGTCGGCCACTTCGAAGAGATTGCGCGCCTGCACCTGCGTCGTGATGGCGAGCGCGCGGAGCTTGCCGGCGATGAGCGAAGCGACGAGGGCCTCGAGGGGCGCGCGATGTTCAGGGAGGGCCCACGCGTAGGGCTGCACCTCGTGCACGCGCGCACCCCGGGACGCGAGCGCCTCGGGAACGACGCGGCTCGCCCCGCCGTCGTGCACGTAGACGGTCTCGTGGTCACGCACCTCGAGCGCCGCGAGCACGTCGAGGAGCTCCTTCGTCGTGTGGGGCGCGGGCGCCCGAACGTGCGCGGCCAGCCCCTCGCGCTTGAGGACCGCGACGGGCTTGGGGCCTCGGCAGACGACCGTTGCGCGCGCGAGGCCTTCACGGACCGCGGCATCTCGCCCCAGTCCCGATGCGACCGTCATCCACCGGTGCAATCCGACGCCGGTCGCCACCACGACGATGGCGCCGGGGCCGGACAGCGCGTCGACGGCGGCCACCGCCTCGACGGCGCAGTCGCGCTCGACCTCGCGCATGGCGGGCACGCAAACGGGCTCGCCGCCGTGTCGCCGGACGAGCGACGCCAGCTCGCTCTCCATGCGCGACTCGAGGAGCGCGACGCGAGCGCCGTGGAGCGAGTCCCTCCCCTTGCCGGCTTCCATCGCGATGGCAGGCACGCATATCACCGCACGTGGGCGCACGCCAGGACGTGGGACCGCGGGTCCCACGAGCCAGGCGGCCGTCACGCCGAGCGACGCCTCGACGTTCTGCTCTTCGCGTTCGATTCGTGAGCGGGCCAGAAACGTAGAGTAGGATCGCGCTCCGCTCCCGGTTCGTTCGTGGAAAGTGACGTGGGCCCCTTGGCGGAATCGGCAGACGCAGCGGACTTAAAATCCGCGGCCCGTAAGGGTGTCCGAGTTCAAACCTCGGAGGGGCCACAATGGTTTCGCGGCCTTGGCGTCGTGTTCCACGTAATTCGAGCGTAATTCGGGGAGCGGTCCGAAGGGCACGCCGAAGTGGGCGACGTCGAAGACGTGCGCCTCGTTGATGTACCGCTGCGTGGTCGCCAGGTCCGTGTGTCCCCTCGCGAACCGGATCTTGATGATGTCGTCGCCACGGATCGCGCGCCACGTCCCGTACGTATGACGCAAGTCATGGACGTCGAGCCAGCTTGTGCGCCCGCTCGGTCTAGGGGGGGGCCGTACAGTCACGGTCGCGAGGAACGGTGGGCGCCTCCCTCGAGGGAGCGGCGACGAAAGCGACGATGCCTGGTGCCGAAAGTGAATCGCGACCGTTCGCACCCTTTCGGCATCTAGGCTGACCTGCGCCGGGCCAACGCCGCTGCACCCCCACCCTCCACACAAGAGCGCAGCAGCCGGTCGCCGCGCCGCGTCACCTCGCCTGGCGCACGCGATCGTCGTCCGGCGGATTCCAGCGGCGCAGCGAGCGGGAGCTTCGGCTCGAACCTTCGTGAATCTTCGTGAACCCATCGAGCGCGGATGTGCGCCCGTCACGCCAGCGCTCCGATGGCCGATTCGGCCGCCCCGACGAAACGGCGCGTCTCGATGAGCTCCGCCACACGCGCGATGTCTCGGTAGAGGGGGCGGTCTTCGGTCAAGGGAGCGACGAGCGCGCGCACGGCCGCGTGCGCCGCGGCGACGCCCCGGCTTGGCGACAGGGGCGAGCGCTGATCGAGGCCGGCCGCGGCAGTCAGGATCTCGATCGCCAGCGCGTTGCGAACGTTCACGACGACCTGCTCGAACTTTCGCGCCGAGATGCTGCCCATGCTCACGTGGTCCTCTTTCCCCGCGCTCGACGGGATCGAGTCGACGCTCGCCGGGTGGCAGAGCACCTTGTTCTCGCTGACGAGCGACGCGCTGGCGACCTGCGCGATCATGAACCCCGAATGGAGACCGAGGCCCGGCGCGAGGAACGGCGTCAGCCCGGTGGAGAGCGCCGGATTCACGAGCTGCTCGACCCGGCGCTCGCTGACGTTCGCGAGCTCCGCGGCCGCCATGGCCGCGAGATCGAGCGCCAGCGCCAGGGGCTGACCGTGGAAGTTCCCTCCGCTGATCACGTCGGCGCCGCCGTCGTCCCGCAAGAAGACGCTCGGGTTGTCGGTGACGGAATTGACCTCGCGCTCGAGCACGCCGCGCACCCACGAGAGCGCGTCGCGCGAGGCGCCGTGGACCTGCGGCATGCAGCGCAGGCTGTAGGCGTCTTGCACGCGGCCGCAGTCTCGGTGGCTCTCCATGATCTCGCTCTCGGCGAGCATCGTGCGGAGGTTCCGGGCCACAACGGCCTGTCCGGGGTGCGGCCGCGCGACCTGCAGCCGAGGATCGAAGGGGCCGCTGGAGCCCTTGAGGGCTTCGACGCTCATCGCGCCCGCGACGTCGGCCACGCGGCAAAGCTCTTCGGCGTCTAGGAGCGCGAGGGCGCCGGCGGAGGCCATGAACTGCGTCCCATTGATGAGCGACAGCCCCTCTTTCGCCTCGAGGACGATCGGCTGCACGCCGGCCTGCTGCATCGCCTCGGCCCCGGCGACGAAGTCTCCGCTCCCGAAGCGCGCCTCGCCTTCTCCGATCATGGCCAGCGCCAGATGAGCGAGCGGCGCCAGGTCGCCCGAGGCGCCGACCGACCCTTGCGACGGGACGCGCGGATGGACGCCGGCGTTGAGCATCGCGACCAGCACGTCGACGAGCTCCGGGCGCACGCCGCTGTGGCCGAGCGCGAGCACCTGGGCGCGCAGCAGCATCATGCCGCGCACCTGGGCGACGCCGAGGTCGGGGCCGACCCCCGTCGAGTGGGACCTGACGAGGTTCTTCTGGAGCTGCCGCACATCGGCGGCCGAGATGCGGGTCTCGCTGAGCGCCCCGAACCCCGTGTTCACGCCGTAGACGCGCGCGCCCGCGTCGCCCGCCTGGGTGATGGCATCGATGGCGGCGCGCGATCGCGACATGCGGGCCCGGGCTTCGGCCCCAAGCGCAACCGGCCGGCCCCGACGGGCCACGTCTTCGAGAGCTTCGAGAGTCAGGCTCTCGCCCACGAGCACGGGCGGGAGCAAGGCAGAGCGGATGGCCATGGCTGCCACCATCGTCCCACAATAATTCCAGGTAAGCTGGCACGCAGATGAGTCAGATCCTCCGTCTCGCAGCAAACACCATCTGGCCTCTTCTTCGCGCTTACAACACCCGGTTCGAACGCCCCTCGCCGCATCCGTCCTGGGCGCCCGCGCCCCTCCTCAAGCGTCGCGAGCGCACGTTCCCGCCCCTCGGCTGGCCCCGGGAGACCGACTCGCTCTGTCCGCAGTGCGTGAAGGAGGTGCGCGGGGCCATTCTCGACGGCAGCGCCGAGGTCCGGACCCTGGTCGAAGGGCGCCCGGGCGAAGTCCGCGCGCAGATCCTCGAGAAAGACGGCGCGCTCGTCATGACGAAGACCTGCGAGAAGCACGGCGAGTGCGAAGACGTGATCTCGGTCGACCTCCCGTTCACGGCGCGCATCGAGCGCCTCTTTCCGGGTCGCGATTTCGTATCCCCGGCGAGCAAGCTGCGAGACCACGGTACGTCGACCATCAAGTACGGCCGCGGGGCGGTGCTCACCGTCGACCTGACGAACCGCTGCAACATGATGTGCGACCCGTGCTTCATGGACGCGAACCAGGTCGGTTTCGTGCACGAGCTCGAGTGGGAAGAAGTTCAGAAGATCCTCGACGATTCGCTCGAGGTGAAGCCACGCCGGCAGATGAGCGTGCAGTTCTCGGGGGGCGAACCCACGCTGTCTCCGTACTTCCTTCGCGCGATCGGCTACGCGAAAGAAGCCGGCTACTTTTGCGTCCAGTGCGCCACCAACGGGATCGCCTTTGCCCAGGATCCGGCGCTGGCCACGGCGGCGAAAGAGGCGGGCCTGCGCCTCGCGTACCTGCAGTTCGACGGCGTGGGGGAGGAGTCGAACGCGCACCGCAAGGTGGGGAACCTCTTCGAGGTGAAGCTTCGCGCCATCGAGAACCTCCACGCCGCCGGCATCGACGTGGTGCTCGTGGTCACGGTCGTGCGTGGGGTCAACGACGACCAGGTGGGCCAGATCGTCCGCTTCGCGATCGAGAACGCCGACAAGATCACGGTCGTATCGTTCCAGCCGGTGAGCTTCACCGGTCGCGATGAAGACATCTCGGACGCGGACCGCAAGAGCCGCCGCTACACGCTCTCGCACCTCGCGCGCGATCTCCACGACCAGCTCGGCGCCACCGAGCCGATGCGCGATTGGTTCCCGCTCTCGTCGCTCGGCCCGTTCGGCGATCTGACGGACCTCATGCTGGCGGGAAAGACCGAGTGGGGCGCCCTCAAGTGCGGGTGCCATCCCAACTGCGGCATCGGCACCGCGCTCCTCGTGCAGAAGAGGACGCGTCAGATGGTTCCGCTCGCGCAGGTCCTCGATCTCGAGGGTCTCCTCGCCGACATCCAGGAGATCACCGACGCGGCCCAGCCGCGCGTCGTGACAATGGGCGCGCTCGCGGTCGCGCTCTGCCGCCGGTTCGACGCGCGCCAGGCGCCCCCCGGCTTCAGCATCGCGACGCTCGTCCGTCAGTTCCTCAGCCAGACCGGCGCGCGTGGAAGCGAGGTCGGCGCTCATGCGCAGGACGCGGCCGAGTTCGAATGGCGCGTCCTCTTCGTGGCCGGCATGTGGTTTCAGGACCTCTTCAACTACGACTTTCGCCGCACCGAGATGTGCATCATCCCCTACGGCACCCAGGAGGGCGAGATCAGCTTCTGCGCCTACAACACGGGCGTCGGGTGGCGGCAGGTCGTCGAGAAGATGCACGCCTCGGCGACGCTCGCCGACTGGCACCGGACCCGCGGGCGGCACCCCGTCTACGCCAAGAACCAGAAGCTCCCGCTCCCCTCGCCTCGCGGCACGATCCGGCTGCCCATCGTGACCTGAGCTCGCAGGGTCTACGAGGGTCCATGAGGGTCCATGAGCGAGTCGAAGCGCTGCTTCCCCTCGCTCTGAACGAAGGGCGTGAGTAGAGTCCTCGGACTTTGTCCGCACCCAGCCCCGCACCGTGGTTTGGCGAATGGCGCATCGGGCGCGGGCGCGCCGTCCCCACGCTCGCGCTCAGCGCCGCCTCGCTGGCCTTCGTCCTGTCCGACACCCGCGCCGCTCTCTCCACGAACGCGCTCTCCACGAACCAAGCGCCGCCGGTCCGATGGACGGACGAGACACCGGACACGATGGTCGACGACGCGGTCGCTCGGGCGACGTCGCCGGGCGCATCACAGCGCGCCCAGCTCGCGGCGATCGCGACCATCGCGTCGCTGTCCCAGCGTGCGCAAGAGGGTCACGCCCAGAAGGCCCTCGCGCAGATCGGCGCCGCCGCCGATGCCGACGTGCGCGGCGAAGCGGCGCTCCTCGCGCGCACCCGCGCAGGCAACGAGGGCACCGACGACGGCGCGCACGAAGACGAGCAGCTCGGCGTGGTCGACGGGCTCGCCGTCCTGGGCCCCTTCCGCGACACCGGCGGCGGGCTCGACGCGCACGACGGACCCGAAGCGACGGCAGGGGCCTTCGCCGATCTTCACGCGAGATACTCGTGGGGCGCCTACGACGTGGCGTGGCGGCCCGTCCCTCGGGCGTTCGCCGGGGCCGATGGCGTTCCGCTCGACGTCTTCGTGTTCCCGCGGAAAGAGAGCTGCACGTGGATCGCGACGAAGCTCGTCGTGGCCGCCGACCAGAAGCTCGTGGTGCGGCTCTCCGCCACCGGGCAAGCGCGCCTCGTCTTCGACGGGACCGACCTCGGGCGCGACGACGCCGTGCACGAGAGCGCTCCGTTCGATCGCCTCGCCGCCCGCGTGCAGGCCGGAGCGGGCGCCCACTTGCTCGCAGCCAAGGTTTGCGCGGGCGCCCTCGACGACGACGGGCGCGTACGCCTGCGAGTCACCGACGCGAACGGCGCGTGGCCTCAGGGCGTGACGGCGACCGCCGAGCTCTTCGGCTTGCCCGGCGCGGCCCCGGCGAACGGTCCGCCCTCGGCGCGCAAGCCGGCGCCGCGCGCCATCGTCGAGACCGTTGCCACGCCGCTCGGGCGCGCCCTCGCCGCCCCCGCGACCGACGTCGAGTCACGCACGCAAGTCGCCGTGCTGCGCACCCTGGGCGGCGCCGACGACCTGCGGAGCCCGCGCGCCCCCGGCCTCCTCGCTTCGCTGGCCGACGGGGCCATCGACGCCGATCACCTCGCGCTGGCCGCCTGGATCGCGCCGAGCGGAGCCAACCGCAGCGGGTGGCTCAATCGCGCTCGCGAAGCCTCCACGGGCGATGCCCGCACGCACGCCTTCGTCGAGCGGCGCCTGGTGGAGCGGCACGTCGAGGCCGGCCTCACCGACTGGGCGGTCGCCACCATCCTCGGCGCGAAGATCGACGCGGCAACCGACGCGGAGGCCGCGCTCCTGGCGTCGGAGGTCGACGGCGCGCTCGGCACGGAGGTCTTGCGGCGGCGCGCGATTGCGCGCCTCGACGCCGTGGCGCGACGAGACGCGAACGCGCCGACCACGCTGCTCACGATGCTCGCCGACTACCTCGGGCCCTACGATCCGAAGCGCTCCGCCGAGGTGCGCGAACTCCTCGCGCGGCGCGGAGAGGTCGGCGACGATCGCGTGGTCGCGACCGAAGCGCTGGGCCGCGCGGGGCTCATCCCTGTCGCTCGGCGAGCCCTCGCCGGCGGCATTAGCGACGCGGACGAGGCGCTCACCGTGGCGCAGGCCGTGGCGCGCTCGGGAGCGCACGACGAGGCACGGGCCATGTTCGAGCAGCTGGCCCGCTGGGCTCCGAACCGCGCGGCGGTGTGGGCGGGTCTCGCGCAAGAGACCAGCGCCGCCGCTCCTGCGCCCCAGCGCGACGAGGCGACTGCGATCGAGCTGCGCCGCGCCCGCGAACTCGACCCGGGCGAGGTGCGCTATCGCGCCGAGCTGGCGCTGCGCATCCGCTCGGCCACGGCAAACGGCGCGGCGGGTACCGCCGACGAACCGCACGACGACGAGAAGTACCTGGTGCCCTCGCCGGCGATCCTGGCGCGGCGGCAGGGCATCGCGCCCGGGCCCGAGGCGCCGAACGTGGCCGATCGTGAGCTCCACTGGCTGCGCGCGGTGGTGATGCATCCCGACCGCCGCGTCTCCGAGCTGGTGCACTACGCGCGCGAGATCGTGATCCCGCCGCGCACCGAAGAAGAGCTCTACGAGGACGTGCCCGCCGAGGGCGACCTCACGGAGATCGTGCGGGCGCGCGTGCATCGCAAAGACGGCAGCACCGCCTTTCCGGTCGAGGAGGCCAGCGACGACGCGCGCCCCCGCATCCGCTGGCCAGAGCTCGCGCCCGGCGACGTGGTCGAGGTGGCGTTCCGTTCGTGGACGGGCGGGCCCGTCGGCGGCCGAGGCGACCCGCCGTTCTTCCGCCTCGACTACGCCGGCGGCCAGGCGACGCACCCGGTCCTCTACAACGAAGTGGTGGTCGAGTCGCCGCGCGACCGCCCGATCTACGTCGACGTCGTCAACGGCAAGTCCGACCGGCGCGACGAGCACGACGAAGGCGCCGCCCACGTCGTCCGCCTCGTCTGGGACCGGCCCGTCAACATTCCCGACGAACCCCTCGCGCCGCCGCTCAGCGAGATTATTCCCACGCTGGTGCTCTCGACGTTCAAAGACTGGGACGCCTTCCGCGCGTGGTACGGCGAGGCGGTCCGCGGCTTCACCGAGCCCGACGCCCAGGTGCGCGAGCTCGCCGCCAAGCTCACCGCCGGCAAGGCCACGCGCGAGGCGCGCCTGCAGGCCCTCTTCAACTTCGTGGCCGATGACATCCGCTACGTGAACTACGTGAGCGGCGAGTGGTGGTTGCCGAACCGCCCGCAGCAGCTCCTGGCCCGGCGCGAAGGCGACTGCGACGACAAGGCGCTCTTGCTGATCACGCTCCTCAAGGCCGTGGGGATCGACGCCCAGGAGGTCATGGTGCAGACGCGGCTGACGGGGCAGCCTTCGGTCGTCCGCGCGCGGGGCGCGGCGATCCCGCTCTTCGATCATGGCATCGCGTTCCTTCCGGGGCCGAACGGGGGCACCTACCTCGACGCGACGAGCCCCCAGTCGCGCCTCGGGCCGCTGCCATCGATGGACGCGCGCGCGGTCGCGCTCCGCCTCGACGGTCCCGCCGAGATCGTCGAGCTCCCGTCGAGCACCCCCGAAGAGCACGGCGTCGACGCGACCTGGACGCTCGGCCTCAAGCCCGACGGCAGCGCGGATCTTCAGGGCGAGGAGCACGCGACGGGCGACGACGCGTTCTGGATGCGCACCTACCTCACCGAGCCCGGAGCGCGAGCGCAGTGGGTCGAAGAGCACCTCGTCGGGCCTTGGTTTCCTACGGTCGAAGTCGACAAGAAGGTCGACTTCGAGGGCGACCTGCCGCGCGGCTCGGCCATCACGCGCTGGCGCGCGCGGTCGAGCGGTCTCGCGCGTCACGAGGGGCTAGAGCTCGTCGTGCCCCTCTCTCCGTCCCAGACGCTGGCGTCCCAGCTCGCGCCGCTCGTGAAGCGCACGCTGCCGGTGTGGCTGCCGCCCAACGTGGCGCCACGCAAAGAATCGAGGACCATCCGCGTGGTCGCGCCGCCCGGCTACGCGTTCGAGGCGCTGCCTGCGGGCGGCGACGAGAACAACGGCGCCTTCGGCCGCGCGCACCTCGAGCTGGCGCGCGATCCGCGCAACGCGAGCGCCATCGTCGTGAAGCGCACGGTCGTCTTCGACCGGAGCGTCATTGTGGTCGACGACTACCCCAAATGGCGCGCCTGGGTGCAGCGGGTCGATGCCCTCATGCACCGGACGGTGCGCCTCGTCCCCGCGGCGCCGGCCGCCACCGCGGCGCGAGGTGCGCGATGAGATCGCGAGCTTCCCGGCTCGGCTCGGCGTTTGCCGCGTTCGCTGCCCTCGCGGCGTGCGCCGGCCCGCCTGCACGCACGCCGGCCGTCGCGCGCGAAGCGCTCCCGCACGCCTTCGCCGAGGCCTTCCGCATCGACGCGACGGGCGCGCCCCACGACGCGGTGAAGGCGTACCTGGAGGTCACCCGCGCGGCCGCGCCGGCCGACGGCGATCCGTGGCAGGTAGCGACCCTCGAAGCCTCCATCGACGCCCTCGACGCTCGGTTCATGCCTTCCCTCGGTTCCGGCGCCCGCGACGCAGCGCTCGCGTACCGCACGATCGACGCGCCCGCGATCGCCGACGGCCTCGGGCACGCGGCCGACGAGGCCCGAGGTCCGTTCGCGCGGGGCCTGCTC
>OBLW0100000153.1_pt1 | contig 55544 bp, 41 predicted proteins | sample 1520161 | NCBI WGS metagenome assembly OBLW01 (sample SAMEA3539309, study PRJEB22396) | soil metagenome | biome: tundra; feature: field; material: soil | place: USA | collected 2010-05 | depth 0.15 m
CTAGTGATCAGATTATTCATCCAGCTTACGTCGGCTGGACTAGGGTACACGGAGGCGGCTCTTTCGTTGATGAAGACGATCGCATTAACGGATCGCGCGGGTGTTTTTCCAGTATTTATGATCACCGACCCGGCGGAGTGCTGTCCCTGGGTAGCCGCCTTGTATATTTCGGAAAAACCAGAGAAACCAACCCAAGCCCGCTGGTCCAGCTTCATCGCCTCCGACTGTTGGGCCAACTGCCCTTGCAGGATCTTCAGTTGCGCTGCTGTGGATTCAGCAGATGCGATGGAGTCGGTCTTTTGTTTCTCAAAGGACTGGTTCAAGATTTGAGTCTGGCTATCCACATCCTTGAGTTGCCGAAAAGCCCAGTAAGCGACAAAGCAAGCAGCGAAGAGAGACAACATGGCGACGATTACTCCAAGACACCCCAAGAGCATAGTGGTAATTTCAAAACGACTGAAACTAGCGTTTTCCACGATCTGAATGGGTATTGGCTTCTTATAGTTGGCTCTGCACTGGTCACTATTCTTCTGATGAAAATCGCGAGCGACTTTATATTCCTCTGGGGGTGGGGAGGTAGACTCGACGACTTGCATCTGAGGTTCTTCGGGGTGAGATTGGCATTCTGGGAGAGACTGCTCTCCTCTCTCTTGTGCATTCTTCTCGCTGTCGCTGTCTGTTTGCATGCGCTGATTATCGTAACAGAACAATATTTGCCACACTCGCATTAAATGTATTACAATAATCACATCAGAGGCTACCTGGTGGCAAACAACCTCAATACCGACCAACAGATCGCGGTGATAGCAGCACTCGCTGAAGGATGCAGTATCCGATCCATCGAGCGAATGACCGGCATTCACCGCGACACCATCATGCGCCTCAGCGTCAAAGTAGGGGTCGGTTGCACTCGGCTGATGGATGAAACCATGCGCGATCTACCCTGTACGCGCTTGGAGATGGACGAAATCTGGGGATTTGTTGGTAAGAAAGAAAAGCACCTCAAACCAGAAGACTCTTCTGAATTAGGCAGTGTTTGGACGTTTTGCGCTATCGACGCAGATACCAAGCTCGTTCCGGCGTTTCGCGTTGGTGAACGCGATTCAGCCACAGCCGATGCGTTTTTAAAAGACGTGGCCGGCCGGATAAGAAACCGGGTTCAGATATCAACAGATGGTCTCAATGCGTATGTCGAGGCGATCGAAAAGGCATTCGGAGCGGACGCGGACTACGGCCAGATTGTCAAAGTCTATGGAAGCGAAGTGGTCCAGGATAATCGGCGCTACAGCGCTCCCGACTTCGTGACAGCGGAAAAGAAGGTCATTGCTGGCCAACCTGAGATCGAATTTATATCCACCAGCTACGTTGAGCGACTCAACGCCACGACCCGCCTTCACATGCGCCGTCTGACCAGGTTGACGCTGGCATTCAGCAAAAAGAGAGAAAACTTCAAAGCGGCGGTTGGTCTTCATTTCGCCTACTACAACTTTGTAATGCCGCATCAAACGCTTCGCTGCACACCGGCCATGGCGGCCGGAGTTTTCCCCACCTTCTGGAGTGTTGGGGATTTAGTGGAGGCGGCCAAATGAGTTACATCGAGGAACTTAAAGATGTAATTCGCAAGCTTCATGGGGTAGAGTCCAGCCACCTTGAAAGCGTTCCTGTGACTGAGACCTTTAACGGCCAAACGGTCTGGGACGGAATCGTAGAAGTTTTCAAGCTGCACGGTCACCCTGAGGCCGATACCGCATACGCCTGGTCACACTCCACAGACGACCAGGTAATCCCGATCCGACACGTTACAGTTCTGCACCTGGGTCCGGTGATCTCAGCTGAGACCGCGGTTCGAGCTGCCATCATGCAGGAATTCAGAGCCAATGCCGAAGCCTAAACCCAGACCAGTCGGACGCCCCTTGCTCGCCAAGGGTGAGGCGAAGGGCAAGATCGTTCCCGTGAGGCTCGATCCGGACGACTACAAGATCATTTCGACCGCTGCAAAGGCCGGTGGGCAGACACTTTCGGCGTGGATCAGGCACGCCTTAAGAACCGCCGCCGAGGAAGAAATGTTCGATGGTACGCTGCACAAAGCCATGGAAGTCATACTTTTAGAGCGCGATCAGTATTCAGCTACCACCTTGGATCTGAGCATTGAGATTGAAAGGCGGGGCCTCTATGCGCGCAAAGACGGTGAAGCTGCAAGAGCCAAGCAGATCAACGCGAGGGCGAGGAAGTATCCCGAGCTTTTTGAGTCGTCTGAGCCAGGCATCGTCCGGCTCAAGAGATTTCCGACGGATAAAACCGAATAGTTACATGATCGATTTGATTGTAAGCCTAAGAAAGAGAAATAGATGCCGACAATTAGCAGGTTTTACGGGATCTTGATCCAGATGTACTTTGGAGACCACGTTCCACCGCACTTTCACGCTATCTACGCTGAGTTTGAAGCCTTGATCGATATTCAGACCTTCGAAGTCGTCCGCGGAGAACTACCTAGAACGGCAATGACACTTGTAGTACAGTGGGCTCAACAGCATCGCGACGAGCTGATGCAGGACTGGGAATTATGCGTACAGAATCAAACGCCAAGAAAAATTCGCCCGTTGGCCTAGTCGAGGAATGCTCTTCCAGTGCTCCCTGGCGCGTTATGAGCGTCGAAACTATCCCAGAAGAATACCGCTTGAGAGTTAAATTCTCTGACGGTACCACTGGAATCGTGGACATGACGCGACTCGTGCACTCGCCAGAAGCAGGAGTGTTCGCTGTACTTCAGGATCTGGCAGTTTTCGGCCAGGTGGGACTCGAGTACGGTACCGTTACCTGGCCGGATGAACTCGATCTCGCTCCGGACGCTATGTATGACGCCATCCGCGAGCATGGCGTTTGGTCGCTTTGAGGAACACGCCATGCAGAGTCTCTGCAGCCTAGATTTCGTCCTTATTTATACACACTGTCAAGTCCAGAAAACCTCAAATTAGGACACTACCAAAATATTAGCTTTACTAGATAATGACGTGGAGTCCCCTCTTCGGCACCAAAGAGCTTTAAGTGCTTTAAAATGAGCCGCCTTCGGGTGGCCCTAGTCGTTTGGGCAGATTTTGGTCAGACGAATCGGAGCCAAATGCGACACCGTCACTTGAAAAATCCAGCTTGTCCTTTGCCGGGCTTCTCGAGGTATCAAGGGCGCGCTGTGTAGCGGCAAACCGTGTGCTGTCGCGTCGTCTGGTTTAGCGGTGCCGCTAGTGCAGAGGAGCAGACCCTGAGTCGCGACCTTGCAGAAAAAACCGGATGGCCGCCTGTGCGAAGGGCGGCCGCCCGGTTTTCTCAATCGAGGACCTCACATGGAGTCCTGCGCAGGTTACGACTGAAGAAGCTACCGGCTGAAGACCACGTATTTGCGTCCGGCGTAGAGCCGGAAACCGCCAGCCGGGTCGGAGAGGACCTGCAAGGGCACGGGACGCTTGAGTGCCTCGTCGGAGGCGGAATCGACAGTTAGCACGTCATGCGCGCCGACGTCGGTCACAAGGAATTTGTTGTCCGCAACGAAGCCCACACCGTAGATGCCCGCGGGAAGGTTTTGCCCGCCGATTTTGATTGGGACCTCGGCGATGAAGTAGGCCTGGTACTTGGCCGCGACGCCAGTTGAGTAACCGCTGGTGTCGACCAGGGACGCAAGGACATAGAATCCGTCGTCAAACTTGACGCCTCCGGAGTTGCGCAACTGCGTGGTTGCCGATTGTCCGCGATAGAACACGCTGGCGGGCAGCAATTTCTCCGTATCCGCCGGCTTGAGCACTTTTCCAGAGCTTTGCGCCAAAATCGATCCGGGTGTAAGCATCGCGGCCGCAGCCAGAATGCCGGCTACCGCCAACTTGAGAGTAATGTGATTGCGCATCGTGAAGCCTCCTTGCGTTGTATCTGCTGCGTAACGGAGTATATCGAATCATCCTGCACATTGGCTTTTGGTGGCCGCATTCGATCGTGGGAACGAGGCAAATCAGGACCGGTTCTCGCAGGCGGGCTGGAGGAGAGGTATATGTACAGCTCAATGGTTGGCGGCGGGCTGGAAGCGCATGGCGGCGCCATGCCGATTGAGACTCCACGTTGTTTGGCTTTGAGTTCCGGCCGTCGCTGTGCAGAACATAAGTCCGTTGAATTATGGTAGAGGGCGTGTAATTCCCCGCACAGATTGGACCTGTTTGAGGGGTAGACCAGACTCTTCCATGCCCCCAGTTCGCGCCAACTCGAAGCCTGCCTCAGCTTGGACCGTTCAGCCGGCGCCCGCGCTTGATGTCTCCGCACATCAGCCGGAATGCGGCCGGGGCAATACGCGTTCGTTGGGAGATCCTTCATTCGTACGGATGGGCATCTTGTCCGCCTTTGCGGCCGGGTTCCTGTTGAGTCAGGCGCCCGCCACGCTGGCACTTGAGCCTTCATCGGCGATAGGGAACTATGGCCGCCAGACGTGGATGATGGAGAACGGGTTGCCGCAAAACACGGTGACGGCGGTAATTCAGACGCGGCAGGGGTTTGTATGGCTGGGCACGGAGGCTGGACTGGTGCGTTTCGACGGCATCGGATTTCAGCTCTTCGACCGCAATTCGAGTCCCGCACTACCGGGCAACGATATTGGCTGCCTGCTGGAGACTCCAGACGGTGCGTTATGGATTGGAACCAGTGAAGGGTTGGCGCGCTGGAAGGATGCGGCAGTCACCGTGTATTCCACGCGCGACGGACTCCCGGGAAACGGCATTCGGGCACTGGCAACGGATAGTTCCGGGCAGATCTGGGTTTACACGGACCAGGGGCTGGCGCGGCTGAACGGAGACAAGTTTGTCGCGGCGGGAGACTGGCGTCCCGGCTCCGCGATTACCGCTGTGACGGGGAACGGCAGCACTGGATTCTGGGTGGAATCTCCGCAAGGAGTGGCCGCGCACCTTGGTGGTTCCTGGAGAAAAAACGCGGAGCAGGCCGGTTTGCCGGCAGACGGCATCGAGTTTGGTGCAGTGCTGAACAGCGAGGAGACAGCGTTTGCCAGCAAGAGCGAACTGGTAGTGGAGCGCGGTGGCCGCGTGGTGCAAAGGTTTCGCGCGGGGAGTGAGTTGCCGGGAGGCCGGATTCAGGCGCTGCTGGCCGACCGCGAGGGTAGCTTGTGGATCGGCTCAAATAATGGACTCGCACGATTGGCCGGGGGCAAGGTGCAGATGCTGCCGGAGACCGATCCACTGGCCAGGGCATCGGTTTTGGCGCTGATGGAAGACCGTGAGGGCAATCTTTGGGCAGGGACCGAGACGGGCGGGCTCCACATTTTGCGCGATCAGCGGTTCCGGATTGTTGGCGCTCGTGATGGGCTTTCATCCGATGCAACGACCGCGGTTGTGGAAGACGGCGCGGGGACACTATGGGTGGGAACCCAGGGCGCCGGCCTGAATGCGCTGCGCAGAAGTCCTGGCGGAATGGGCAAAGAAGCGGGGCCGGGGTCGGTGCGGACTTACTCCGTACGCGACGGATTGATGAGCGATTTGATTTTGTCGCTGGCTGCGGCTCCGAATGGCGATCTGTGGGTAGGCACGCCGGATGGACTCAACCGGATCCATGGCGGCAGGATTGACTCCTTTACTTCTGCGGATGGACTGCCCGACGACTTCATTCGATCGCTTCTAGTGGATGCGGATGGCTCGCTCTGGATCGGAACCCGGCGCGGGCTTGCGCACTGGAGCCATGAGGCTGGAGATTCGGGCAAGGCGCAATCTCTCGCGCATTTGGAAATCCTGACGCAAAAGAACGGTCTGGGCAGCGACCTGGTTGGCGCTGTGGCACGCGATGCACACGGCGACCTGTGGGTGGCGACCTTCGCGGGACTATCGCGGCTTCACGCCGGAAGCATTTCCAACTTCACGACAGCGAACGGGCTTTCGAGCAATGTGTTGACCGCGCTCTTGCCGCGCAGCGATGGGACGCTGCTGATTGGCACGCAGGACCACGGCTGGAATCTCTGGGATGGCCAGAAATTTTCAGCGACACAAAACAGCCTGGAACAAACTACGATCAACGCAATTCTGGACGATGCACAGGGGCATCTCTGGTTTGCCACCGAAGATGGAATCGCGCGTTGCGACTGCGATGCGAAGGGAAATCCGAGTGCGGCGGCCGGTTCTTCGCGCCTGGTTTCGTTCGGTACCGCCGATGGACTGCGCAGCCGGGACACGGCCACCAACAGCCACCCTTCGGCGACTCGATCGAAAGACGGGCAGCTTTGGTTTGCCACACCAAAAGGGCTGGTGGAGGTGGACCCGGCGCACTTTCCGTTCAATGCGGCGGCGCCGCCAGTGGTGGTGGAGCGATTCGCGGTGGACGATGTGGATCAGCCTCTGCGCGGGGCGGACTCCGCTCTGAAAATCCAGGCCGGGCATGTGCACTTCGAGATTGATTATGCGGGATTGAGCTTTACGGTGCCGTTGAAGGTGCGTTACCGCTACAAGCTGGAGGGCTTCGATCGCGACTGGACTGAGGCCGGAGCGCGCAGAACCGCCTACTACACCAACATTCCACCGGGACATTACACCTTCAGGGTGCAGGCGGCGAATAACGATGGTGTGTGGAATACGGAGGGCGCGGCTTTCCCCTTTGAATTGCGGCCGCACTTCTATCAGACCATTTGGTTCTACCTGCTGCTGCTGTTGGCTGTGGCCGGATCTGTGGTGTTCCTGATGAGGCAGCGGCTGCGCATGGCCGAGCGCGAGTTTCGGGCGGTGCTGGGAGAGCGCAGCCGGATTGCGCGCGAGATTCACGACACGCTTGCCCAGGGTTATGTGGGCATCTCAGTACAACTGGAGATACTGTCGGAACTGCTGCGGCAAAACAAGGTGGAGGCCCTGGGAAAGAATCTGGATCGCACGCGCGAGTACGTGCGCGAGGGACTCGCAGATGCAAGGCAATCGATATGGGCACTGCGCACACAGGACTCCGGCGAGAACACGCTTCCTGTAAAGTTGCGACGCATGGTGGACGCCGCAGAGGATGACGGGCTCCAACCGCGCCTCAGCGTCTTCGGCGCGTTTCGTCCGCTGCCGGCCGAGACGGAGCGTGAATTACTCCGCATCGCCCAGGAAGCCATTCATAATGTGAAGAAGCACTCCGGCGCCAGGGAGATGTCGGTACGGCTGGAGTATCGGCCGTCCGAGATCGAGTTGGAGATTCGCGACGATGGGATTGGCGGCGCCCCGGATCATGAGGCGGCGTCGGTGCTGGGACACTTCGGGCTGGCCGGAATGAGGGAACGTGCGGCGGCCATCGGCGGAACGTTGGAGGTAAGCAGCGTGCCAGGTGAGGGAACGACGGTGCGGCTGCGCGCCCCGGCGCCGGAATCGATTCGGGAGCAGACAGGAGAGCCCAGGTGACGAAGGAAACGATTCGCGTGTTGATTGTCGAAGACCACAACGTGGTGCGCCAGGGATTGGTGGCACTGCTCAATGTGGTGGAGGGCCTGGAGGTGGTGGGCGAGGCCGCCGACGGTGTGGAAGCCATCGCGGAGTATCGCAAGAGCAGGCCGGATATTACCCTGGTGGACTTGCGGTTGCCGAAGCTGAGCGGCGTGGAAGTAATTCAGCGCATCCGCATGGAAGCTCCGCATGCGCGGTTGATTGTATTGACGACTTACGATGGTGATGAGGATATCTATCGCGCGCTGAAGGCCGGTGCAAAGGGATATCTGCTGAAGGGGATGACGACTCAGGAGCTGATTGCCACCATTCGCGAGGTTCATGCAGGCAGGGCGCACATTCCACCTGCCATTGCCGAGAAGCTGGCGGAACGCATGGGCACCGAAGATCTGACTCCGCGCGAGGCCGAGGTGCTGGAACAGATTGTGAATGGCAAGAGCAACAAGGAGATCGCAACCGAACTTGCAATCTCAGAAGCAACGGTCAAGACCCACATCAATAGCCTGCTGAGCAAGCTGGGCGTGACTGACCGGACACAGGCGGCGACCGCAGCAATCCGGCGAGGCATTGTTCCATGGGAATCCCTGAGAAAGCCGAAATCATGAACACAAGAATCGCAGGATGGGCCTTTGCTTGCGGAGTGTTGCTGCTGGCTGTGTGTGCGCACCTGCCGGCGCAAAAGGCGGCATGGCGGCAGGCGACGGAGAAGGAACTGGCCTCGGTGCTGCCGTCGCGGGCCCAGGTTGAGAACGAGCACGTCGAGACGGAGATGCGGACCGCGTCGGGGATTGTGAATGGGCGGGGGCGCTACATTGCCGGTGTTGTGCTGCTGACGGCCGGATACTCCGTGGAAGGAAAGTATTCGCACTACCTGGTTGTTCAGATGCCTGTGCGGATCGGCGGAGTTGCACTGAAGCCGGGGACGTATGCATTTGGATGGAAGCGCGCTGCGGATGGAGATACGCTTAACGTGCATTTTCACGACGCGGCGACGGGGACGCTGGTGGGCAATACGGACGCGCACCGGATTGTTGGATCGACCCGGGTGGAAAGCCTGCACATCTGGCCGCCGGACGACAAAGGCCTGATTCAGATCGGCCGGTTCGGCATCCCCTACAAACTGGGTAACGAGTAACCGAGCCTGAATCGCTGTATTTACGGCGCGGTTCTCCACCCTTTGATCGATACTGCCCGGCATCACGGTCGATATACTTACTGCCATGCTTTGTGCACTTCGCGCGGCCATATTCCCAGGGCTGCTGGCTATCGGTGGTGTGTTGTTTGCATCCGCCCAAGTCACAGCTCCACAGGCACTTCCCCAACCGCAGCAGACGGACAAGGCCGCCGAGGGCGTGCAGCCGGAGGCCGCGGGCGGGGTAAACACCGGAGCGCCTCACCCGGCGCAACTCGACGAGCATCGCCGGCCGATCACCGCAGGCGGATTTGTTGCGAGTGGCCCGGTGGTGTTTGAGGATGCGTCTGAGAAGGCCGGACTGACCCACTGGACCCACAAGATGGGTACGAAGGACAAGAAGTACATCATCGAGACCGATGGCTCGGGCGTGGGTCTGATCGACTACGACAACGATGGCTGGCTCGACATCTACGTGGTCAACGGTTCGACCTTTGATGCGATGGACGGAAAAGAGACGCCGCCACATGCTGCGCTCTTCCACAACAATCATGACGGGACCTTTACGGACGTCGCCGCCAAGGCCGGTGTGACCAACGATCGCTGGGGATTTGGCGTGGCCATTGCCGACTATGACAACGACGGCTGGCCAGACATTTTTGTGTCGAACTGGGGCAAGAACCGGCTTTACCACAACAACCACGACGGCACCTTCACCGATGTAGCAGAGAAGGCGGGCGTGCAGTTGGGCAATTGGTCGACAGGCGCAACGTGGGGCGACTTTGACGGCGATGGTCGCCTTGACCTGTTCGTGCCCGGCTACGTGCACTTCGACCGCAACAATCTACCCACAGGCGGTGAGAGCGGCGTCTCCGATACGTTTTGCACTTTTCGCGGCGTGCCGGTGAATTGCGGCCCGAGAGGACTCAAGGGAGAGCCGGATCATCTTTTCCGCAACAATGGCGACGGAACATTTTCCGACGTGAGCGAAAAAGCCGGCGTGGCCGATAAGCCCGGTTACTACGGGCTGAGCTCGTTGTTTGTGGACATCAACAACGACGGCAAAGTGGATCTTCTCGTCGGTAACGATTCAACGCCCAACTATCTTTATCTGAACAAGGGCGATGGGACCATGGAGGACGACAGCTACTCGTCGGGCTATGCGGTGAACGAGGCGGGGCGCGAGACCGCGACGATGGGGATTGCGGCAGGCGACTTTGAGAACAACGGCATGGTGGGAATATTCGACACCACCTTCTCCGACGACTACAAGCCCCTCTACCGCAACGAGGGCGACGCCAACCTTACGGACATCAGCTATCAGCTCGGCATTGCCGAAATTTCGGTTCCGTTCCTCGGCTGGGGCGACGCGTTTATCGACTACGACAACGATGGCTGGAAAGATCTGCTGATGGCTGACGGACATGTCTACCCGCAGGTCGATCAGCACCCCTGGGGCACAAGCTGGGCACAGCGGCCGATGCTCTTCCACAATAAGGAAGGAAAGAGCTTTGAAAATGTGCCGGCGGTCGAGGGGTCGGGCCTGGCCGATGTGATTGCCGGGCGCGGGATGGCCGTGGGCGATCTGTTCAACGATGGCAAACTGGACGCGGTGATCAATGTGATGGACGGCCACCCGGTGCTGCTGCGCAATGTTTCCAAGGATACGAACCACTGGTTGGAACTGAAGCTGGTGGGCGGAACGGGAAGCCCGCGCGATGCAGTTGGCGCCACGGTGTACGTAACTGCCAATGGGATGAAACAGCGAGGGGACGTGCTGAGCGGAGGCAGTTACGCTTCAACCAACGATCCGCGGCCGCACTTCGGTCTGGGGAAGTCAACGGCGGTGGACGCGATCGAAGTGCACTGGCCGAGCGGCAAAGTTGAACACTTTAGCGTCCCCGGAGTTGATCGTATCGTTACGCTTACCGAAGGTGGGGGAAAGCAGTGACCGATATGCGCGGTGCGTCCGAATCTCGATCACTGGAAGAGGATTTCTCCTCATCAAAAGTGGGGTTTCGCCTCTTGCGACGAGTCGCTACAATGGCTGGTGCGATGATTCCCCAAATCCGCGCAAATCGAATCTTCTTTGCTCGCCGGAGCCTGCTGCTGGGAGTTGCCGCGTGCGGCATTGTGGCATGGGCAACGCAGCCGGCGAGTGCGTCGGACGATGCGGCCGTTGCGCCGCGAACGGAATACTCGCAGACCGTCGACAAGCACTATAGCTATCGCTTTGGCGCGAACAAGCCGTTTCTCCCTTCGAATGCCGCGACCGATTCGGGCCAGTTTATTGACTCAAAAAGTTTTCTCACTGCGAAGTACTGCGGGCATTGTCACCAGGAAGCGCATGCTGAATGGCGCCAGACGGCGCATGCGAATTCGTTTCGAGCCCCATGGTACATCAAGACGACGAACCTGCTTCGCGATGAGAAAGGGATTGAATACACGCGCCATTGCGAAGGCTGCCATAATCCCATCGCGCTGGTTTCAGGCGCGCTGACGCCGCATTCGCCGGTCGATCGCAAGTTCGACGAGGACGGGATCACCTGCTCGGTTTGTCATTCCATTCAGAAAGTTGACACGCGCGGCACCGGAAGCTACGTACTTGGAACCCCTGCAGTGATGATCGATGACGCAGGCAAGCCCACCTACGGAGAGGTGCCTGACAAGGACATCCTTGCCCATCTCGACTGGCACTCCAGGGCGGTGATGAAAGACTTTTACCACACGAGCGAGCTCTGTTCCGCATGCCACAAGGCCGCGGTGCCCCGGCAACTGAATAACTACAAGTGGCAGCGCGCGATCTTCCTTTACGACGAATGGCAGACTTCCTCCTTCGCCAAACAGTCTCCGCTTCCTTTCTATGTGAAGGACAAGCCATCCACATGCCAGACCTGCCACATGGTTCCCGAAGATATTGTGACCAAGGACTATGGAGCCGAACCGGGCAAACTCAAGTCACACCGCTGGCTCGGAGCCAATACGCTGCTGCCGAAGTATTACAACTACGACACGCAGATGGAGCGGACCATCGCTTTTCTCCGCAACGGTGTCTTCAACGTGGACCTGTTCGGGTTGCAGCGCAATGGCGGCAAGATGATTGCGCCGCTTGGCAATGAGGCCTTCAAGATTGCGGCCGGAGATTCGCTTACTGTTTCGGTCGTAGTCCAGAACAAGGGAATTGCTCACAACCATGTTCCTGAACAGCGGGACTTTTACGAGAGCTGGGTGGAATTCGAATGTAAAGATGCGGCAGGGCACACGCTGATGCACTCCGGCGGCATTGGTTCGGAGGGTGCGCTGGATCCAACTGCGCACAGCTTCACCAGCCGGCTTGTCGATGTTAACGGGAAGCTGATCGATCTTCATCAGATCTGGAATACGCGAATCATTGCTTACAACAACACCATCGTCTCGGGCCGCTCTCAGATTGTTCGCTATGAGTTCACCGTACCCAAGGACGCGGTGGGTCCATTCACCATGACAGCCAAGGTGAACTATCGCCGCTTCAATCAGCACTACATCGACTTTGGTTTGGCAAAACACTACGAGATGCCGGTGGTAGAGATGGCCTCGCGCACGCGGACGCTGGCGCAGGGGGCCAATCCGAAAGTGCCACCTGATGCCGCGGACAATGCGGAGTGGATGCGCTGGAATAATTACGGCATTGGCCTGCTCGACGCGCAGCAATACGCCGAGAGTGCGCGTGCGTTTGAACAGGTTGTGCGCCTGCGCCCTGACTATGCCGACGCCTACACCAACGTTGCGATTGCAAACTTCCAGTGGCAGCGCTACGCTGTCTCGCGCAGCAGCCTTGAGAAGGCGCTCCAGCTTTCGCCGCACAATGCGCGCGCTCTTTACTATCTCGCGCTTGTAGAGCGAATTCAGGGACATCCGGCTGCAGCAATTGCCGATTTGCGCGAGGTGACAACGCAATACCCGCGTTCGCGCGATGCTCATCGCGAACTTGGATTCTCGCTTTATCAGATGCACAAATACGATGAGGCGCGCACGGAGTACGAGAATGTTCAGTCGATAGATCCGGACGACCTCTCCGCGCATTACATTCTCTCCATCGTCTATCGGCGCCTGGGCATGAAGGAGAATGCAGCGCGCGAGGCGGCTGCATTTGCGGATCAGAAGGACGACCCCACCGCGGGCGAATACGCGCTGGAGTTTCTGCGCAAACATCCAGAGGTGACTTCAGAGAGCGTTCCCTGGCACACCCACCAGAATTCGGCCATCCATGCTGTCGAAGAGAACGAAGGCGACGGGCAATGAAGCTGTGGCTAGCGTGTTTCGTGCTGTTTGTAGCTTCTTCCAGCGTGGTGATGGCATCGTCTCGAAAGCAACGGGAGCAGGGTGCTGCTCTGTTTGCCTCGAGCGGTTGCCAGCATTGCCACTCAATTCACCACGTTGGAGGTCATAGAGGGCCAGATCTCTCCGGCGTGGGCAGACGGAAGAAGAAATCCGAGATGCTGCGACAGATTACTTTCGGAAGCAAGATAATGCCGGCATTTGGAGATAGCCTTTCCAAGCCGGAGATAGATGCCCTGATCGCCTACCTGCGCTCCTGCCGCGACAAGCATATCCAGTGACAATTCCGGTTGCAGGACAATACTCCAAGCACTTGAGGATGTACCCATGAATGACGTGGTTCTGGCTCCGGCCGTACGGCAACTGGAGCTTTTGCGCAGCGGAGAAATTTCGGTGGTTGAACTGGCCGAGGCCCACATCCGGCAGATCGAGCGGCTTAATCCAAGTCTCAATGCACTGGTAGATTTTGATGCGGACCGGGTTCGGAAACAGGCGCAGACGCTCGATGCAACGAAGGAGCCGCGCGGTCCGCTGCATGGATTGCCGGTCACGATCAAGTCTTCAATTGCCACTGCAGGTTACCGCTGCGAAATCGGCAGCCTGTTACACCGGGGCGAAGTTTGCACTGAGGATGCGGTGGTGGTGGCGCGGCTTCGTGCAGCGGGAGTGCTGATTCTGGGAACGACCAACTGCCCGGAATTCCTGATGGCCTATGAGACGGCGAATCTTTTGCATGGCCGCACATCGAACCCTTGGGATCTCAGCCGCTCTCCGGGTGGATCGAGCGGGGGTGAATCGGCGGCGATTGCAGCCGGGCTTTCGGCTGCGGGACTGGGCAGCGATAGTGGCGGTTCGGTGCGCGAGCCGGCGCACTTTACGGGCATTTGCTCGCTCAAGCCGACGCCGGGACGCATACCTGGGCGAGGGCACCTTCCACCGTGTGTAGGGCCATTCGCGACACTCGGCGCAATTGGACCGATGGCGCGCACGATCGCTGATGTTTCACTTATGTTCCGTACCTTGTCTGGACAAGACCCTCTCAATCCGCTAAGTCCGCCTGTCAAGCTGCGCGACGTGAGCCTCGATGAGCTGCGGACTTTTGCGATTGGGTTCTTCGAGGATGACGGGCTGGTTCCGGTAACGCCGGAGACGCGCGCGGCGGTGCAGGCAGCGGCTGCTGCACTCGCCGACGCAGGCTTTCGCGTGACGCCCTTCCGGCCACGGACGCTGGAGCCGCTACGGCAGTTGTGGTGGAAGTTCTTTGTGCAGTGCGGTGCAATGTTGTATGAGCCGGAGATTCGCGGCAAGCGCGACCAACTAAGCCCCATCTTCAAGGAGTTTCTCGGCTTCTCAGAGGCCGTGCCTCCGCTAACGTCTGCCGAGCTGTTGGCGGCATGGGCCGAGTTGGACCTGCTGCGATCCAAAGTCCTTGAGGAAATGCGCGAGTTTCCGGTTCTGTTGTGCCCGGTGGCAAGTATTTCTGCCTTTCGTCACGACGAGCGCGTTTGGAACGTCGACGGTCGAAAAGTCGAGTACCTTGACGCCATGCGATATACGCAGTGGTTCAACGTGCTGGGGGCGCCGGCCGCGGTTGTCCCGGTGGGCTGGGCGAAGCAGGACACCGGCGAGAGTCTGCCGATTGGCGTCCAGATTGCGGCGCGGCCATTTGAGGATGAGATCGCGCTGGGGATTGCGGCCATTGTGGATGCCGCATTTGGATTCTCTCCGCCTCCGATGGCGTTGGTGTAACTGCTGGCTCCCAAGATTCATGCGTCTCAGACCGGAATTCTTCAGCGCATTCAGGACCAACTAGACGTGCCAGTAATGGCTATTCATCTCCACCTTTCGGTGGAGGCGCGGAAGGACATGGAGCGCTACACTTGGGCTTCCCCAGGATGGAGCGCGCAGGGTGTGCGTAAGTTGGCAGGAAAGATTTGCCGATGCGCCTGATGTTCTGGCGAGTGCTGGTTGCCGTCCCACGGTCGTGCAGGTGCTGGACCTGAAGATCGGCGCGGGCGAGTGCATCACCATGGCGGGGCCATGCTCGGTTGAAACCGAGTTTCAGCTGATCGCCACTGCCCATCATGTCCGTCGCGCGGGCGCGCGCATCCTGCGTGGAGGCGCATTCAAGCCGCGCAGTTCTCCATACGCATTTCAGGGACTTGGCCTCGAAGGCCTGAAGTTGCTGGCCCGGGCACGCGAATTGAGCGGCCTGGCCATCGTCACCGAAGTGATGTCGGAGGGCGATGTTCCCCTGGTCGCCGAATACGCAGACATTTTACAGATAGGCGCGCGCAGCATGGAGAACTACGCGCTGCTGGAGGCCGCGGCGCGTTCCGGCAAGCCAATTCTTCTGAAGCGCGGTCTGGTTGCCACCATCGGCGACTTGCTGCGCTCTGCGCAACTAATTCTCGATTTCGGAAATCCAAATGTGATGCTGTGCGAGCGCGGTATTCGCACCTTTGAGACGGCACTGCGCAATACTTTCGATGCGGCCGCCATTGCCCTGCTCAAGCAGATCACGCACCTGCCGGTGATTGCGGATCCAAGCCACGCAGCAGGGCGTAGCCAACTGGTTCCCGCACTGGCGCGCATCGCAGTGGCGGCTGGTGCGGATGGGCTCTTGGTTGAGGTGCATCCCAACCCCGAAAAGGCATGGAGTGACGGCGAACAGTCACTCAACTTTGCGGAATTCGACGCGATGATGGCCGCGCTCAATCCATGGATTGAGTTGCGCAATTTGGAGCTGGAGCAGCGCGACACGGGAAACGACGCCATCGAGGTGATGGGATGAGGGCATCCTTTCGGCTTCTGGCGCTCGCCGCGCCCGTTGCAATGTTGCTTCTGGTTTGTGGGCTTGCACCTGACGCGGCGAGAACGCCGGATGCGGATCTCATCGTCACTGCTGCGCGGGTCTACCAACCGCTCGCTGCTTTGCGCGGTGAAGAGCGGTTTCCCGCAGGCGCTCAACTGTTGCTCATTCATGCCGGAAAGGCTGAAAAGCTCGTGCCGGGATTTGCTGCGACAGCGGACGCCAATATTTCCTTCGACGGAAAAAACGTTATCTTCGCCGGCAAACAAGCGCCAAGCGATCCCTGGCAGATTTGGGAGTTGACGCTTGGCGATCACTCTCTGCGTCGGCTGATCGCGAACTCTGCCGACGCGATTCGTCCGTTCTATCTGCCTGCCGGGCGCCTGGTTTATGCTCAGCGCACACCGCATGGCTTTCAATTAGAAGTTGCTGGGAGGGCGGATTCCGACGTTCTAGCTCCTGTTGAAGCGAATGCGGGTTCGTCTTTGACTCCGCTGTCGTACGTGCCCGCAAATGCTGTGCCTGCCGATGTGCTGGCCGATGGACGCATTCTGTTCGAGGCTGATTCTCCCCTCGGTTCCGGAACGACTCCGGAGATGTTCCTCGTGTACTCGGACGGCTCGGGGATTGAATCTGTCCGTTGCGATCACGGAGTGGCGCGGTGGGGTGGACGGCAGTTGGCGTCCGGCGATGTAGTGTTCACGCACGGCGCGAGCCTGGCGCGTTTTACTTCCCCGTCTGCTCACGAAGTTCAGGTGAATGCGCCGCGTGGCGACTATTCGGGCGCGATTGCCGAGACGGCTTTGGGAGATTGGCTGGTGAGCGCGCGGGCCTCAGCGGGTACGCACTATGCGCTCAAATTGTGGAAGCCGGGAGCCGCTGCAATGCAAACCGTGCTGGCTGTGACTGGAGAAGATATTGTGGAGCCGGTCCTGGTTGCGCCTCGCACGCGGCCCCATCATCATCCGTCAGCACTCCACGATTGGAACTACGGAAACCTGCTGGCGTTGGACGCGCGTGCGTCGCGACTGGGCGATTTGCGCAAGACTCCCACGACGGTGGAGTTGGAGATGCTCGACGCGCAGGGCCGAGTCGTCGTCACTGGTACCGCACCTGTGGAGGCCGATGGGTCTTTCTTTGTTCAGGCACCGGCCGACAAGCCAATCCGTTTTGCGTTGCTCAGCGAAACAGGTTCCGTGGTGCGCAAAGAACAGGGATGGTTCTGGCTACGGAGCGGCGAACAGCGCATTTGCGTTGGCTGCCACACGGGGCCGGAACGTGCGTCGGAGAATCGCGTGCCGGCAGTGCTGCTTCGCACCACCACACCGGTTGACTTGACCGGTGCGAAGACTCTGCCTCGTTCGGTAAAGGGGAGTGAATGAAATGCTGATCCGACCTTTCTTTCTCTGCTTCGCTCTCTCCGTTGCCGCGGCGCAAACGGTTCCCCACGCGCCAACAACGTCCACCGCTGCGCCGACGATTGCCCAGCCGTCGACTGCCCCGGCAACGAACCAGCCAGCCATCCGATTTGAGGATGCAACCAACCAGGCGGGAATTCACTTCACGCACAGCTTCGGGTCGCGCCAGTTGGGGTCGCTGCTCGAGGGCACTGGTGCGGGCTGCATCTGGTTTGACTACAACAACGACGGTCTTCCAGACCTCTATGTAGTCAATGGCCGCCCGCTCGATGACTCGATGCACCCGTATCCGCTGTTGGAAAAGCCTTCGACACCGCCGCACAATCATCTCTATCGCAACAACGGCAACGGCACTTTTACCGACGTGACAGAAAAGGCCGGCCTCAATCCGGAGATGTATTCGGTGGCGGTTACAGCGGCGGACTACGACAACGACGGATTTGTGGACCTGCTTGTTACCGGCTACGGAAAGACCGTTCTTTATCACAACGACGGCAACGGCCACTTTACTGACGTTACTGCGAAGGCGGGCATCAATGTAGACGGCTGGGCCATCAGTTCCACGTGGCTCGATTACGACAAAGACGGTTGCGTCGATCTGTTTGTCGGACGGTACGTGAAGTTTGATCCCAAATACCGCGCGTATTATGCGGCAGACAACTATCCAGGCCCATTGGACTATGAAGGTGAGACCAACAAACTATTTCACAATAACTGCAACGGAACTTTTACCGATGTCAGCGAAAAGTCCGGGATCAGCGCATTTGTAGGCCGCACCATGGGCGTCACAGTCGGGGACTTTGATAACGATGGTTGGGACGACATTTACGTGGCCAACGATCGCACGGAAAACTTTCTCTTCCACAACAAACACGATGGAACATTCGAAGAAATTGCAAGCGATACCAACACGGCCTACGGCCAGAACGGAGAGTCCACTTCGTCGATGGGCCCCGCGTTTGCCGACTTTGAGGGAAGAGGAATTCTGGACTTGTGGGTGACTGACGGCCGCTACAACCGGCTGCTGCATAACACCAGCAAGATGAACTTTGACGACATGGGGGCGACGAACGGTGTCTCGCAAGCCAACGCGCAATACGTGAGTTGGGGGACCGGCATCTATGACTTCGATAACGACGGAATCCTCGACATTCTGATCTTTCACGGCGGGCTGATTCACCTTATTCCGCAGGAGCACACGCTCTTTCGCGGGCTCGGTAACCAGCGCTTCCAGGATGTTTCGCGCGATGCCGGCGCGGTGTTGAGCGAACGAACAGTGGCGCGTGGCTCCTGTTTCGCCGACTACGATAACGACGGAAAGATGGATGCCTTCGTGGTAAATCTCGGCGCACAGGGAACGCTGCTGCACAACGTTTCCACCGCAACAGGCCATTGGATTGGCATCAAGCTCGTGGGCGTCAGCAGCAATCGCGATGGCATCGGTGCGCGTGTTGAAGTCTATGCAGGAGCCAAGCGTCAGACGGCTGAGCGCGTCGCCGGGTCAGGGTACCTTTCGCAAAACGACGACCGCCTGCACTTTGGATTGGGTGCGGTTGCGACGGTGGACAAGCTTGTCATTCACTGGCCCAGCGGGCAAGAGCAGACGCTGGAGAAACTGAGCGTGGACCGCGTGCTGACCGTGAAGGAGCCGAAGTGAGAGTGAGGGGCTTTGGCCAGCGAAATCGGAACGGTCTGCGGAGCGTGGCCGCAGCCGGGCTGATTGTTGCCTTCACGATTCTGTGCGGACTCGCCCTTTGGCCCGCACTCAATCCGCCCGCACATGCCGATGACGAAGATGACGCGGTGCTTCCGCGGCCGATCGAGTACGATTCGCCGTTAGAAGTTCTGGTCTCGCCTGACGGCGCGCGCCTTTACGTGCTCTGCCAGCAGAGCGAGACAGTTCGCGTGCTCGATGCAACCACGTATGCGTCGATCAAGACCATCGCGGTGGGACGAGTTCCGCGCGGTATCGCGTTTTCTCCTTCCGGCGATCGGCTATATGTAACCAACACCTGGGAGGACACGCTCTCAGTCATTGATACCCGGACGCTTTCTGTGATTGCCACCTGGAGCGTTGGCGCTGAGCCATCCGGTGTCGTAGCGGGCCCGTCTGGAGATTCGCTATTTGTTGCCAACCGAATTTCGAATGACGTGGCCGTGCTCGATGCCCATACTGGCGCGGAGCAGAAACGCCTGCTGGCCGGGCGCGGCGCCAGTTACCTTACCATGTCGCCTGACGGCACCCGGATCTACTGCACGCACGTCTATCCCAATCCATCGGCTCATCGCACTGCGCCCGAGTCCGAGATCACGGTCATCGATAGCAAGCGCGCCGCAGTTGTCGATCGCATTCCGTTGCCCGCAATTGCGGGCGTGTTTCATATCGCATTTTCTGCCAATGGCCGCCTTGGCGCGGTGGCCGAATACCACCCCAAGAACCTTGTGCCCTTGGCGCATCTGGAACACGGTGGAGCATTTGCTTATACCCTTACCCTTTTTGGTTCAGATGTAGGCAAGCCCGTAGAGATCCCCCTCGATGAACTCGAACGCTACGCCTCGCAGCCGTTCGGCGTGGTATTCTCTCCGGACAAGTCGCGCCTCTATGTGACGGTTGGCGGCTCTGAGTGCGTGATCGCAATCGATGTGCAGCGGCTGCTGCATTTCATTCACGCAACGCCACGCCCGGAATCAGGTTCCTTCGCACGGGATCTTTCAGCGAGTGCCAACTATGTAATTGCGCGCATTCCCGTGGGGCACAACCCGCGCGGTCTTGCGCTCAGCCGCGATGGACGCAGGTTGTTTATTGCCAACCGGCTTGAAGACACAATCAGCGTGATCGACACAGGCTCCAATCGTGTCGCCGCCACGATTCCGCTTAAAGAGTCAAGTGCTATCAGCGCGATGCGCTTTGGCGAGCAGACGTTCTATTCCGCGCGGTACTCGTTTCAGAAGCAGATCAGTTGTTCAAGTTGCCACATTGATTCAACGTTTGACGGCCTCACCTGGGATCTGGAACCAGATGGTTTTGGCCGCGACATTGTCGACAACCGGCTCCTCGAGGACCTGAGGGGGACAGAACCGTTCAAGTGGAACGGAGGCAACCCGAACATTCCAACCGAGTGCGGGCCGCGAACAGAGAAATATTTTTGGCGCTCGGAAACCTACGACAATCGCACACTTGCCGACCTCACCTTCTACATACTCAACCTTCCGTCGCGACCGAATCGCTGGCGACTGCGTGGCTACGAGCTGACTCCGGAACAGCAACGAGGCAAGGCTCTCTTCGAGCGCGATGTTGACAAGTTCGGCAAGCCGATTGCCTTGGAGAATCGCTGTTCCTATTGCCACAGCGGGAAGAAGGGTACCAATCAAAAGTCTTTTGATGTGGGCACGCGCAAGACCACCGACAACACGGGGTTGCTGGATACGCCGCAGTTGACCAACATCGCTCTTACGGCGCCTTACCTGCACGACGGCTCTGCGCGCACGCTCGAAGAGATATGGACTGTCAACAATCCCGCTGACAAGCATGGACGCACCAATGATTTGACGAAGGACGAATTAAACGACTTGATCGAATACCTGAGGACGCGATGAAGAAGCCGGCATGCAAGAGAGTCGCAATGGAATTGCTCGCGTTGATCGTTGGACTGTTGTCGGCGGTACCGTTAGTTTGTGCCGCGACACCCGATATGCCTCGCTTCCGCTTTGAGAATTTCACCACAGCCAACGGCCTGCCAGACAATCACATCTTTGCGGTGTTAGTGGATGGCAACCGCGTATGGGCAGGCACAGAGAACGGGCTGGCCTTGTACGAGAACCATCAGTGGAAGACCTACACAACACAGGATGGCCTGGCACATCGGGCGGTGCTTTCGCTCGCCCTGGACAAGCGCACAGGCGATGTGTGGGCCGGCACTATGGGCGGCCTGAGCCGCGTTTCAGCAGGGCGAATCGTGAGCTACACGCAACTGAATTCAGGCTTGAGCAACGATGTGGTGTACGGAGTTTCGGTGGAGGGAGAGAATGTGTGGGTTGCTACTGCTGCGGGCGCTTGCCGTCTCGACCTGCACACTGGCCAATGGTCTCTCTATAACGAGCGCAACACGCCAATGGTGGAGATTTGGGTCTACGGAGTTTCGGCAACTCCCACAAAAGTATATTTCGCTGTGTGGGGAAGCGGGCTGCTGGAGTACGACCAGAAGACCGGGCGTTGGGACAAATACGAAGATCCCGACGGCGAGAATGAGTTGGTGCTCTTCAAAGACCAGGGGCTGATTCACGAAATTGTCTCATCGGTCAGTTATGTCGATAACATCGTTTGGGCATCGACATATTTTGGTGACAGCCGGTACGACGGCCGCTATTGGCACAACTTCCTGACTAAAGACAGTGGACTGCCTTCGAATTTCACAAACTTTGTCAAAGGCGTGGATGCGAATCGCGCCTGGTTCTGCACCGACAAGGGACTGGCATACTATGACGGCGTCAACTGGGCTGTTTATCGCCCGTCTCTGACGACAGGTAAACCGGAGATGATGGTGCGCGACGCGCAGGGAAAGACCGCGCAAATAGCCGTGACCACCGCCCCGGCCCATAACTACATTCTTGGCATCGACTTTGACGGCAGCGATATCTGGGTCGCGACAGCCAAAGGGTTAAGCCATGGAATCCGCCAGCGTCCGGGCGGCTCACCAACGAAGAAGGAGACAGCACAATGAATTCATTTGCAGATTTACTGGAAACAATTGCTCACGCACCGATCACCAAGCGCGCGATGACCAATCACGGTGTATTGAACGAAGCTTTTGCGTATCCCAAGCCAAGTTCGTTCTCGCGCGGTATGCGGATCGATCTGAATGGCATCACCATTCTGCTGATTTCGGGCACGGCATCGATCGATGAAAACGGCACGAGCGTGCACATCGGGGACTTTCGCGCACAGATGCGGCGCACTTTCGCAAATATCACGGGACTGCTGGCCAGCGAAGGCTGCACCTGGCACGACATGGTGCGCACCAGTTGCTACCTGCGCGACATCGAACGCGACTATGAAGCATTCAACGAAGAGCGGACAGAATTTTACAGGGAGCAGGGGCTCGACCCATTGCCCGCATCGACCGGCATCCAGGCCATTCTGTGCCGGCCGGAACTTTTGATTGAGATAGAGGCCATCGCCATGTTTCGCACCGACGATAAAAAGGCCGGCAAGGAGTGACTATGAGGCGCAGCGGTTGGTTGCGGGCCGCAGCGGGTTTGTGCGCCGTGGCCGGCGCGATGTATGCCGCCAGCCAGGCGCCGAGCGGTAATTCGAGTTCGCCACTGCGCAAGGACGCGCACGTGTGCGAATGCGGAGCGCATCCGCCTGCTCCACCGCGCGATCGGGAGGTCACCCCTTATGCGGGAGAACCAAAAGACCTGAGCCCTTACGTCAAGTTTGCTTCGCCCTATGATCTCAACTACGTTCATCCCAATATCTATTCGGGTGCAGGGCGCGATTTGCCGGAGCCGCGAAATCTGACCGAGGTACGCATTGGCTTCTTCGGACCAATCGAACATAACCCGGAGCAGGTTTTCGGATTGCGCATGCTGCACGGCGCGCAGTTGGCCGTGGAAGAGGCGAATGCGCGCGGCGGGTATGGAGGCAAACCATTCCGGCTCATGCTGCATAACGACTACGACAACTGGCAGGCGAAGGCCATGTACGGCGACGATCGGCCTACCGATCCGGCAATTTGGGGCTCGGCCTCGAATGAAGTGGTGAAGATGGTGTATGACGATCAGGACTGGGCGATCTTCGGCTCCATCAGTTCTGACTCGACGCACATCGCGCTGCGCGTGGCGCTCAAAGCGGAGATACCTATCGTCAACTCGGCTTCGACAGATCCCACGATCCCCGAGACCTACATACCGTGGTATTTTACTGACCTGCAGGATGACAGGGTACAGAGCCTGACTTTGGCGCGGCACATTTACAGCGAGCTTGGTTTAAAGCGTGTTGCCCTGCTCCGCGTGAACAGCCGCTACGGCCGCTTTGGAGTGATAAAGTTTCGCGATGCTTCGCGGCGTCTCGGCCACCCGGTGGTAATCGAGCAGAAGTTCTTGCCCGGCGATCAGGACTTCGCGCGACAACTGAAGGTGATTCAGGAGTCGCGGACTGACGGGATCGTGCTCTGGGCAGATGAGATTCCAGCGGCGCGGATACTGAAGCAAATGCGCAGTCTGGGCATGAAGCAGCGCGTCTTTGGAGCGTATCGCACGCTGGGGCCTGAATTGTTGAAAGAGGCAGGGCCTGCGGCGGAGGGATTTGAGGCGGTCTTTCCTTACAACCCAAATCGCGACGATCCGACCTGGATCGACTTCAATCGTCGCTATGAAGAACGATTTCACGAAAAGCCGGAGCAGTTTGCCTCGCTTGCCTATGACGCTATGAACGCGCTGCTGGACTCGATCTGCAAGGCCGGATTAAATCGCGCGCGCATTCACGATGCGCTTGCCGACGTCGAGCAATACGACGGTGTCACGGAACGGATGATCTTCGATCCTAATCAGAAGAATGTGTCTCCCATGTACATGGGCACAGTGCACAATGGCGAGATTACTTACCGTGTTGCGACCATGGAAAAGTCATCTGCGGCTGCGCAAACGCCCTATGCGCGGATAGGAGAGGACAAGGCTGGATTTGCAGGGCCACATGCCGCAGACTTGCCGGTGGGTCCCGTACGCGTAGTTCTCTTCGGCCCAGGAGCACAGGAGATCGTGACGTCGCCCGAGGTGGTGTCGCAACTCCGCGCCGAAGAAGCGCAAGGCCGGAAGTGGATTTTGTTGCCTGTGGATAGTCAACAGAACTGGGGCGCGGCTTCGACCCAATTGGTTCACGACCTGATGGATGAACATGCATTGGCCATCGTGGCATTGGATCGCGCGGCGAGTCACCTCTCGGAACAGTTGGCGCTGAAGAGCTTTGTTCCGGTAATTGCCCTGAGTAACGACAAGTCGCTCACGGCCGCAAATGTCCCATGGGTCTTTCGGCTCCCAACTGGAACCAGCCCTGTGGCCGCGCTTCGCCTGCTGGAACAGGCGGTGCAGCATGCAGGGGCGAACTCGGAGAGAGTACGAAATCTGCTTGCGTCCGGAGGCACAGTTTCTGGATGGTCCTTCCTCTCAACGGGAGAGTTAAGGACACAGTAGATCCAATCGAATTCCGATTTATGCTGCGCGAGCAGGGATAACGAGCGGGGCGATCTTGCGAGAGATCTTCTCTGGAGAACATGATTCCGCTGAATACAGCGCATTGCGTCGAGGGATATGGATTGAACGGCACCGGTCGCTGCGCAGGCAGCCCCCAAAAAGGATCAGGCGGCCACCTGTGTGAGAGGCAGCCGCCTGTAGGTCAAACCGAACATTTACAGCAGGAGACAAAGAAAAGATACCAACTACTTGATTCCTTGTCTTGGACCAATTGGGCGACGATCGAGTCCATCAATAGATTGAGACGGGATGTAACTGCGCGACGGTGATCTGCCCATGCAGAGCGTCGGGAGAGACAAGCTCAATGCCCACAGGAAAGCTATCTTCCTGCCTACTCACCATGCCCGGCACTGAGGGCCTCGCCCAAGGCACCGCTCCATTTATTCCACTTGGCAGTGAGCTTTGGATCCGACAAGGCCTTGATGTAGACCCCGCCCACCACGCTGCGGGCTTCGAAGGTGATATGCTTCCCGGTCTTGGTGTCATACCAGTCTGAAAGCGGCACGCGATCGGGCGTTTCGTTGGTCCACTGGTAGACGGGGTCGATGAGAGCGTTGAACTGCTTGGGATCGGACGCAAGCGTGGCCGTCCAGACAGACCAATCGAGCTTGGTGTAATCTGCGCGCACGTCGAGCGGAAGCCCGTACTTGTTGATCTTCGTCATGTAGTAGGCCAGCTCGGTTTCGCGAACGCTTTTTGGGAACAGGTTGTAACCGAGAATCTGATCCCACACCAGATTGTATTTCTGGCTCCAGGTATTCGGACTGTTAAATGCGAGCTTGTAGTGATCTCCCTCGATCCCCATGGAAACCCACTTCTCAGCCATGGATTTTGCGGCCGAGCTGTATTCGGTTGCGATGTCCTCGTGTTTCAGGAGATGCGCAAGGTTAGCGTAGGCGGCAAGTCCTTCAATCGCCTTGATGGAGAGATTGGCATTGTGAGCGAGGTGGCCCGCAAAATCATCTGTGCTGAGCTGGTTCTCGGGATCGAGCCCCTTATCTTTGAGATACTGTGCCCAACTGGTCAACTGCGGCCAGAAGCGCTCTGCAAGCCGCGCATTCCCTTCGGCACGAGCCAAAGCGTCGACGAGGATAAGCATGTTGCCGCTTTCCTCGACGGGCATCTGGTTCTCTTCACTCTTTTCGCCGCCACCGTACACTTGCCCATTCGCCAATGGATACTGACCCAGATCATGCGGAGAGAACGGAAACCGCCAGCGTCCAAGAGCGGAGTATTCAAGCACGGGGAGAAGCTGTGCCTCAAGTAGCTTTGGCTGCAGGAATAGGAACAAAGGAGCCGAAGGATAGATGACGTCTACGGTGGCGATGCAGCCATTCGATGTGTTTTCCTTGGGGAACATCAACGCATCACCATTGAGATCGGCGGCGATTTTGTGTGCGGCGAGTGACTGCCGGTAAGCAAGAATGGAGAGAGCCGCGTAGTGTTCTCCACCAACTTTGATCAAGTCGTCGGTCAGGTCCTTATCAAATGCAATACCTTGTGCATCGAGCGCGGAGTACTGATTTTCTGATAAGTCCAGCAATTCTTCTACGGGCATGTCGTTCCGTTGCCAATAGGGCCGGAGATTGCGCTGGAAGAACTGAATGGCATAGCCCTCGGTATAGGCGAGGAGCAGATGACGCTTGACGGGCGCTGCGCTGACCACGCCAAGGTCGAAGACCACTGCAAGGTGCGGGCAGAGCCGGCCGGCGGGCTGGGGCATGTCGATGGAGTCGCTATCCGCAAGCTTCCCTGTGGCTACAAAGTCCGCTGCGGGATGAGGCGCGATAACCGTCGTGGCATCCTCATCCTTCGGAACTGCCAGATGAAAGTAACCCCAGTCGATGCGGAGATTGTCACCGGAACGATTGAGGATGTTCTGGTCGCGCGATCCAGCGGATAGGACGTTCAGCCGCGAGGTATGGTTGCGGAATGTCACTACCTGCTGTCCTCTCTCGTTCACCGAAATCACGGGATCCACTTCGAGTAGAATCGAGACCTTGTGCGGAGCCCCATCCGTTGCTTTCGCGCTCCAGGTGAGATAGGTAACCGGCCGCGACAGGAGATCGATATTGTTCATGATCGCCGGTGTAAAGAACGTGAGTGCCAGCGTGATGCCATCCTGGGTAAATTCGTAGCGCGTATGCGTCGGCGTGATTGAACTCGCAGTCTGTTGCATTGCGGGAACTGGATCAGGACGGCGGCCAGGGAGCCGGCCCATGAAGCGATAAGGCTTGCCGTCGATTCGCGCAACACCGTTGATCGGCTGCGGGCTGCCGGTCCAGTGGGTCGCCTCTGAATCCGTGAGATTGGTGCTTGTAGACCAGACGCTGAAGTACGGGTCGTGCGTAATTAGCGGCGTCGCCGGCGGTCTCTGTTGGCAAAGGGCAGAGCTGACACCAAGACAGGAAATGATGCAACAAGCAAACAGCGATCGAACAGCCTTCATGCGATTCTCCTTTTCGCGCTCCTCGCCCGCATGGTTAGTCAAGCACGTGACGATATCCTCAGGCGGTCAGTTCATGATAAGGCGATTGACCTACATCTGACTCACGTCCAGGTTTGCCGGCTTCCATTCGACAGGCTGCGCCGAGAGTGGCTGGAGGGAAAGGTTCCTCTCCCTTTCTGACTCCACCTAAAGGATGAGGCTTCGTACCAACGATTGGATGAAGACACCAGTGCAACTGGAGCCTAGACTGCGGGATAGTTGATTGCCAAAGAGTCTGTGTGCGCTTCCCCTTTCCCCCAAGCTCACGGACGTTCGGCAGAATGCGAATTCAGGCACAGAGCGGATGCACATTTTCAAGGGTCCCCGCCATCGTCCGCCAATCTGCAGATATTCAGCCCTACCCTATTGGAGCGTCACGATGCAAAGAGCTGTACCGGTTCTCATTGGTCTTGCTATCGCCCTGGTCACAGCCCAGGCTCAAAGCAACTACGCGGTCATTCGTGGTTCCATCCTGGATCCGCAGCATCGTCCCGTTGTTGGAGCGCGTGTCCACGTCACCGCGGCCGACACCGGCGCTGAGCGCGAAGTTGCGTCCAACGGCACGGGACTTTACGAGATTGCAGGGTTGCAGCCGGGCGCGTATACGCTGGCCGTCGATAGCTCCGGATTCCTGCAGGCTACTCAAGCCATTAACCTCGAAGTTGGCCAGCAGGCCACTCTTGACCTGCAATTGCGGCTTGGCTCCGATAGGCAATCCGTTACGGTCCAGGCCGCGGGTGAGTTGCTCAAGACCCAGGATGCGAGCGTGGGCGAAGTGGTAGATGAGCGGTCGGTGGATTCGCTGCCGCTGAATGGCCGGATGTTGATCGACCTGGTGTTGACCGTCCCCGGAGCGCATTTGAGCCATGGCGCCGCGGCAGGCGATATGAACTCCCTCTACTGGAGGCCAGGCCAGCGTTCAGCTGTAAGTATCGGTGGGAGCCGCCCCAACGCAAACTACTTTCTGCTCGACGGCGCCACCAACACCGACCCTACATTCAGCACGCAGAATCTCAGTCCCTCGCCAGACGCTGTGCAGGAGTTCGAGGTCCAGACCGGAAGCTATTCGGCGGAGATGGGCGGTGCCGGCGGCGGACAGATCAATATTGTTACCCGCTCCGGGTCCAGTCACTTTCACGGGACCGCCTATGAGTTTCTGCGTAACGGCGCCATGGACGCGCACTCCTTCAATCAGATGGGCGGATCGAATTTTCTGGTGCAGAACAACTTTGGCGCCTCGTTGGGCGGCCCCGTAAAGCGTACCGGAAAGACCTTCTTCTTTATGAACTACGAAGCCCTGCGGCACGTTGAGGTCGATGCAATGGTAGACACGGTGCCGACCGGAATCGAAGACAAAGGCGACTTTAGCCAAAGCGGCGTTAACATCTACGATCCGAATACAACTGCCACGAATCCCAACTATAACCCCAGCTTGCCCGTCAGCCTGTCGAATCCCCAGTACATCCGCCAACAGTTCGTTTACAACGGCGTGAACAATGTGATTCCGCCGGGACGCCTGACCCAGGCGGCCTCAATCATGCTGAATAAATACACGCCGCTGCCAAACACCATGAACATGGGTAGCTCAACCATGATGGGACAACCGACTGTAATAGGCGCAGGCAACGACGCCAACAACTATCTGGATACGCGCAAAGAGCGAATGACCGACAACCAGGGAAGCGTTCGCGTCGATCACAGTTTTGGCAATGGCGATACCGCATTCTTCCGTTACTCAGCTGCCAGTGAGTATGGCTTCATGCCCGAGGGACTGCCTGGATTCGGTTTCAATCATGACAATCTCTCGCAGCACGGAATCCTGGCATGGAACCGGATCATTTCCCCGCGCATGGTCAATATGGCATCAGTCTCCATCTCGCGCCTGGTTATGATGCACACCACTGAAAGCGCGGGCAAGAACAACATTGTTACCGAACTGGGCATTACCGGAACTGGCTTCGGCGGCCCCAATGCCTGGGGTGCGCCCTACTTCAACGTTCAAGGCTATTCGCCGTTGGGCGACAACTACCTGGCCACACCGATGCACGCCTGGGACACGGTGATCGAGGGCCGGGACTCGCTGAGTTGGCAGATCGGCCGCCATAGCGCCAAATTTGGCGGCGCGTACCAGAAGTTCATTTGGCCCATGTGGGGCTTCTTTCAAAATCGCGGCTACTACCAGTTCACCAACGGCTTCACCACCAAGTCCGCACTCAATGACGGCACCGGGTCGGCGCTTGCGAGCTACCTTCTGGCGCTCCCGGCGGCGAGGCAGGGCCAGGTCGGCGTGCCGCAAATGCAGTTGCGCCAGTGGTACGCCGATGGCTATGGTCAGGACGCATGGAGACTGAGCTCGACCACGACGCTCAGCTACGGTCTTCGCTACGAGTTCATGAGCCCGCTCGTCGATCTCGACTACACGAACAGCAATCTCGACCTTTCGACCGGTGTGCCGCAGGTCTTCATTGGCGGCCAGAACGGCTATCCGCGCGGCCTTATGTATGCCAACCACACCAACTTCGCGCCCCGGTTGGGACTAGCGCAAAGTTTGCCGAAACTCGGCCTTGTCGCGCACGTGGCCTACGGAATTTTCTACACGCCTGTCGACATGAATACCTGGTGCAATCAGCGGCATAATGTTCCCTACGTTTTTCCTGAGACCGCGCAAAGCGATCCGTTTATTCCCAGCATCACTACGTTGAATCTCCCCCCTCCTGTGCTCGGCACAACAGCGGTCAGCTTTACTTCAGTCCAGTTGCACGCAAAGGCTCAATACGTTCAGCAATGGAGCGCCTCGATCGAAAAACAATTGGGCAGCCAGACCACTGTCGAAGTCGGCTACCTCGGCGCGGGCGGATTCCATCTGCAGCGCTCTCATCTCATCAACAACGCACAACCCGGTGCAGGTCTCATTCAACCCCGCCGTCCGTTTCCCAAAATCAGCTTTGTTGCAAACACTGTCCTCCCACCCACGGTCACGGTTTCCAGCACCACATTTCCCGTGAGCACTATTAATTTGCTTGCGAACACATCGCAAAGCTGGTATGACGCAGGATACGTAAACGTTCGCCGCCGCTATGCGCGCGGACTCAGTTTGCTGGCCAACTACACCTTCGCTAAGGCACTTCAAAACGCACCGGATTTTCGCTCACCCATGTTCGAGGCCGCCACTCCACAAGACAACAACAACCTGAATGCGGAGAAGGGCCCCGGCTGCGACATCCGCGATCGCTTTGCCTTGAGCGCGGTTTACAACCCGCCGACGTACAACCGGAACAACCTGACCCGGGCCCTGACTCGCGATTGGCGCGGTTCCATCGAATACCAGGTGCAGACGGGCTTTCCTCTCACCATCTCCGTCTTCGGCGATACGGCGAATGCGGGAACTGTGGTCGGTGAGAATCCTATCCGCGCAAACGTTACTGGCCAGAATATATTTCCGTCGGGAACGCGGAACTCAACAACGTGGTTCAACCCTGCCGCCTTCAGTACACCGCCCGCCTACACCTATGGAAACGTTGGCCGGAACTCTGTCTATGGCCCCGGCTTGCAGAGCATGGACCTTGGGCTCGTCAAGAGTTTCAGCCTCGCGGAAAAGGCCAGGATCGAAGCCCGCGCCGAGTTCTTCAACACGCTCAACCACACCAATCTGGGAACACCCAACCGCTTCGTCAACACGTCAACCTTTGGAAGCATCACCGAGGTCTCCACGCCCGGACGCGAGATTCAGTTGAGTGCAAGGATCAGTTTCTAGCGCTCCTTCTGAATTGAACGCAAACCGTGGAGTCGGAAACGCAATGGATGAAATAATGGCTCTGACTCAGTGACGGCCGGCGGGGGTCGAATCGCCTGAATGGCCGGCATGGCGGAGGAGCCACACCTCAGCTACCTGCAGTCCGCGGCCTCCCCCCCCAACTTCCTTCGGCCTGGTCCAGTTCAGGTCGAGTGTGCCGCCGCGGGTTGCTGCGGGCGGAACCGGAAACTCGACTGTCTCCGGATTTGATTCGCGCAGGCGTGGACCGTGAATGACGAAACGGTCGTTGGCGGTGAGCGTCATCGGCGTTGTGGAGTCCTCGCCGGCATAGACGATGCGCAGTTCATAGTTGGCCGTCGCATCCAGTCCGGTGTAACGAAGCTCGAGCGGACGATCGTAGAGCGCGCCTGCGTAGGAAAGCTGCGACATGCGCCAACCCTGGTCCGGGGTTTGATCGGCGATGCCATCCTGCGCAGACAAGATTAGCGCCGGATCGCTTGGGTAACCAGGGCCGCGCACAAGGTGCGGTTCATGCGAAGGATCGCCGAGGTCGTCGTAGAATCCACCGGGTCCGGGATCCTGCCAATGCACGATGCCCGCAATTGCTTTCAGCCGGTCTGATTCCTCATTCATGGAGCGGATCTTCGAAAACTCGCGCTCGAGCCATGCGCGATCGTTCAGTGAAACATCCGCAGTGTCCAGGCTTGCGCCGCGGCCGACGGCGGAGGCACCGTATTTTTTCACGCTCAACTGCAGCCCGATGTTCTGGAAGAGCTGTCCGGCTAGGGTTTCGATCGTGCTGCGCCAGGGTTGCAGTGCCTCTGTCTCGGCTGGATCCGGTGCGAGTGCGCGTTCGGCGTTCTCCATCGCCTTGAGGCTCCCAGTGCGATCTGCTTCAGCGAGAGAGGCGAGCGCGCGATGCTCTTGCTTGGTTTCGGCAATCAGCCGGTGGCGTTCATAGGCGTCTGTGTATGCGCGATAGAGTGCTTCTTCGAATCGCCAGTTCGCAGCTTGTGCGGGCGTGCCCGCTTTCTGCATCTGCTCAAATTGCCGCAGCGTGGCGTCGACGCCGTCATTCGTTGCAAGAGGGCCGGTCCAATTCTTCTCGAGAGCCGAAATTCCGTGCGCCAGGGCATCGGCGCGGAACCCATCGTTGCCGGCAAAGTAGCGCGCATACTGGCGCAACGTCTCTGCCGGACTAGCCTGCGACGACCAGCCAAGCGCGCTCCACATGAGCTTATTGACGTCGTCGTTAACGCCTTCTGAGTACGTTACGAATCCGCTCATATAAGGCGCGTAGTGGTGGAAGATTGCAGTCTGCGCCATCGGCCTGGGGTTGATTACTTCGCGACCTTCGGTGAGCGCATAGGCTTCATCCCACTCAGGCACCGGAAGCTGAGAGTGCATGGAGTGCGTAATGTCCGGATAGAAACGGATCGGGACTTCTTTGGGTATGTGCGCGCGTTGTGTCTCAAGGCCGTCGCGCGACTGCGGGCCGACGACGATGCCGCTGAGCCATGCCGGCCTCGCGTTCACCAGGGCGTAGAAGCGCGTCATCTGGTCAGCGTTGAAACCCTGGGCCGATACCCATATTCCGGCCTGCGGGTGCGAGTGATGGAGCACCTCTGCAGCCTGCGCGAGGAATGGAAAAAGGACGGCTGGGTCAGTGTGACCCGGGTCTCCGCCGGGGACAAACACTTCGTCGACCTGAGGCAGCTTGCTGAATACGTCGCCCCACGTGCGAAGCTCCGATGCAGCCGTGCTCAGATCGGCGTAATCCTTGGCCATTGCGGGATAGAAGACAGAACAGCGCAGACCGTATTCCTTCACAATGCCGGAGACGCGCGTCATGGTCTCCATGGCAGGCAGAGGAAACAGGGGGCTGGTGGGTGCGTCGTCGGTGATGGGCGGCAACAGCTCAATGGTGTTGGCGCCGAAGACCGCCAGGTCGCGGATATATTGCTCGAACCGCTGCGGTGTCCACGCGTCGTAGGTGTTGTTCTTGAATCGGTAGCCCAGCTGATGGCCGCGCACTGCGAACTGCGGAGCGGAGAAGATGTTGAGCGGCGCCGGCAGTGCGGCGTGGTCGTGCGAAAACTCGATATGACGGAGCAGATATCCGATGCCGAAGAGCACGCCGCGGTCATCCTCGCCTGCAATCAGCACTCGCTGAGTGGAGCCGGTGTGCAAAGTCTCGACGTGGAATGCTTCCGGCTTGCGCGTGGATGCCGGCCACGGCGAAGTCTGCCGGAGCTGATCCCGGCGGCCAACGAGGATGCAGGGAGCGCAGTCGCTACCGAGAGTCGACGAGCTATTCGCGCGGAGCTGCCATTTCAGGCCGGTGCGCTTTTCTGTCTCCTCCATCAACATTCGCAGCGCTGCGGCTTCAGGTCCGTCGACATCCACTGGAGAAATTATGGTGGCTCGCGACAGATCGATCGAGTGGTCGGCAGTTTGTGCCCGGGCAGTCGCGAGAGTGACAAACGCAAGAAATAGAGCGAGCCACAAATGCACGCGGATAATGCAGCGCGACTGCCGATTGTTCGGGAACTCCATTGAGAACATCTCATCCTTCACAAGCATGCATTTCACATTACGCATATTCCTTCAATTCTTCTCGTAATGCGTCGTACTTGCCCGGGTCTGCGGAGATAAACGGCGGCGCCAGTGTGCTGCTGCAAATTCCCATCAGTTCGAGGCCCAGCTTCAACCCACGCATATAACTGGATTCCGGCTCACCAATTCCGTAGAGCAGTTCTCCCATCTGCCGCACCCGCTGCTGCAGTTGAATTGCCGTCGGCAGATCGCCGGCGCGCGCAGCTTCATAGAGGGATACGAAGAGCCTTGGGAAGAGATTGGCGCCACCGCACACTCCGCCATGTGCCCCAATCTGCAGGCTGTCAAGGAGCAGATCTTCAGGCCCCATCAGGATGGTGAACTCCGGGCGGCTCCGCATCTGGTTCACAATCGTGCGCAGGTAACTCAGTTCACCTGAGCTGTCTTTCAGTCCCCACACGTTTGGCAGTTCGGCGGCCCGCATAACGGTTTCGGACGCGAAACAGACCTTGGTCCTGCTGGGCATGTTGTAAAGGTAAAGGGGCAGTTCAACGTGGCTCGAAAGCTGTTGCACCAGCCGGAAAAGATCGTTCTGACTGACTTCAAAGTAAAACGGCGGAGCGGTGACAACAGCATCGGCACCGGCGAGTTTGGCATGTGCCGCCAGTGCGCGGCTCTCTTCATAAGCCGTGTCGGTAATGCAGACCAGCACTGGGACGCGACCCGCCACCTGTGCGCTGGTTCTATCAATGAGCTCACGGCGCAGCCTGTAGCTGAGGGCGGGACCCTCTCCGGTGGTTCCCAGAACGAAGATGCCATGCACTCCGCCCGCGATCATGTGTTCGATAAGCCGTTCGAGCCCGGTGCGATCGAGAGAGTCCGCGCCATCCAGAGGAGTAACCATCGGAGGAATGATTCCTCGAAGCGGCCGCGATGAGGGTATTGAATGCATGGCGAATGCCAGTATACCGGCCATAAAATAGAAAATGAAAATTACAAGCAATAAATGAAACAACTGTTCGGATATTGTGTTGCACCTCCGTTTCAATGGACAAGCGCGCGCTGAGGCTGCTTTGATGCTCAGAGGATGCAGCATAGCGCAGACGGAGGCCGTATTCCTTCAATTCGATCCCAATCCGCCCCCGCAGCCGGGTATCGCTGGCAACTCGTGGGTATGCTTTGGATCGTCGGCTTCCTTAACTATGCGGATCGCCAGGCTATCTTTTCCGTCTTTCCTCTTTTGCAGACACGACTGCATCTCAATCTGGCCGAGCTCGGCCTGCTTGGTTCGTCCTTCGCATGGGCCTACGGCCTGGCCGCTCCCTTTGCCGGGTATGTCGTAGACCGGGTGCGGCGCAAGAGTGCGATCATCGGCGGCCTCGAATTCTGGAGCTGGGTGTGCGCCGCTACCGCACTTGCAGGCAAGCTTTGGAGTCTGGTTTTGCTGCGTAGCGTAATGGGGTTGGGAGAGAGTGTTTATTTCCCGGCGTCGCTCTCAATAATGAGCGATTACCACGGTCCGCAGACACGCTCGCGCGCGCTGGGGCTGCACCAGACCAGTGTTTATGCAGGCACTATCATGGGCGGCTTTTGCGCCGGGTGGATCGCGGACAGATACGATTGGCGCTGGCCATTTGTCTGCTTCGGAGTCGCCGGCGCGGTGTTTGGAATCGCACTCATACGCTTCCTCATCGAGCCTGTCCGCGGGGCGATGGAGGCCGGCGCTACGGTCACGCGCACAGAAGACTCCGCGCCTCCTCCGGGGTTTGTGGCCTTCGCGCGGCTTGCGGTCGGGAATCCAGCAATCTGGCTGCTGATGGCCGCCTTTGCCTGCGCCAATTTTGTAGCCGTTGTCCTGCTAGTCTGGATGCCATCGTATCTGTATCACAGCTTCCACCTGAACCTGGCAATGTCCGGGTTGACGGCCACGGCGCTTGCACAGACAGGCTCAATGGCGGGAACAGTGGCAGGAGGATGGCTGGCCGACCGGCTGATTCGCCTGCGCAGCTACGGCAGGGTTCTAGTGCAGGCGGCCGGTGTTCTTTGTGGAGCGCCATTCGTCGTGCTCTGCTGCCAAACCCGCGCCATCGGTGTGGTTCTGGTGAGCCTGGCAGCGTGGGGATTTTTCAAAGGGCTGTACGACGCCAATATCTTCGCGTCACTGTTCGATGTAGTTCCAGTCACTGCGCGGGGTGCGGCCGCCGGCTGGATGAATATAGTCGGATGGCTGGGCGGAGGCGGCCTGGCGCCACTGGTTGTGGGGCTCCTGGCAGTTCATTACGGACTAGGTCTCGCAATGGCCATGGTCTCGGTTGTTTACCTGATGGCCGGAGCTTTGTTGTTGTGGGTGGCGTTCTTCGTTCTTCCGCGCCGGCCTCTTCTCAATCCAACTGCGGCGATTTAGAGGACAAGTAGAACTGTCATTTTTCTTCCGCAGCGGGCGCCGGCTCCAGCAGCTCCGCGTCGTTATTCCGCACATTCCCTACGCGGTCGCTCACGGGCCAGGAGCGCATGCGCTCGGCCGGGTAGGGACGAAGCAGATCTACGGGAGGCCGCTCTTTCGTCTCCGGATCGAGCCAGCGATCGTAATCCTTAGGCTCCAGAATTACCGGCATGCGGTTGTGAACCGGCTCCATCAGCTCATTCGGATCGGTAGTGAGGATGGTGAAGGTCTCGAGCGTTTCCTTGTCTTTGCCCTGCCACCTGTCCCACAGTCCCGCGAAAGCGTAGGGCTCGCCGCTCTTGAGCGCGAAGGCGAAGGGATGTTTTGTCTTGGGATCGATGCGTTGCCACTCGTAAAAAGCGTCGGCAGGCACCAGGCAGCGGCGCTTCTTCAAGGCATCCCGGAAGGCGGGTTTAGCGGCCACTTCCTCGGCCCTCGCATTGATGGTGGAGTAGCCAAACTTTGGGTCCTTCGCCCAGAAAGGCACCAGCCCCCAGCGCAAAAGGGCGAACTCTCGGCTGCCGGAGTCGCGGTTTGACCTCACCACGGGCTGCACACTTTGCGGTGCAACGTTGTAGCTGGGCGCAAACCAGGGCATGTCCTCAAGCTCTACGCCAAACCATTCTGTTAAAAGGTCTTGCGTTGATTTTCTGGCGAATCGGCCACACATGGTTCCCTCAGCATACCGCAAAGGCTACGCGAATTCACTGGAAAGACTGTTGACAAGAGGGTGCTGTTGGATTGAATCTAGAGCGAATAAAAGGCGAATATGTCAGCCCGCTCTACCTCTGCTCTCCGTCTCGAAATCGAACATGCCCTGGAACGAAGTTTTCCGGCGGCGCTGACCCCTGCGCAGCGTACGATCCGCGAGACTGCGTCGACCGGCATTGCCGAGGTGGATGCTCTGCTCGATGGCGGCCTGCCGGTTGGTGCCATCAGCGAAATCAACGGGCCGGAGTCTTCAGGCCGCACGACTCTGGTGCTTTCTTTTCTCGCTCAGAGAACCGCGTCTGGCCAGGTGTGCGCATGGGTGGACGCGGACGATGCCTTCGATCCCGAATCGGCCGCAGCCAATGGTGTGAATCTGCGGCAGCTCTTGTGGGTGCGTTGCCGCAAGGTCGGCGGGCCGGCCACGGGTAAGCAAGCGGCGAAGCCATGGACGCAACTTGATCAGGCGCTGCGAGCGACTGACCTGTTGCTGCAAGCCGGCGGGTTTGCCGCCATTGTGCTGGATCTGGGCGATACAGCGGCGGAGCACTCGCGAAGGATTCCTCTCGCGACGTGGTTTCGCTTTCGCCAGGCGGCGGACAGGGCGCGAACCTCCCTCGTGGTTTTGGCGCAGGCTGGCTCCGCACATGCAGGCCCAGCCCATGGAAGTAATGCCCAGTCCAGTGCAGCCGTGGCCCTCGAGTGCGCCGCAATGAGCCCAGTGATTGCAGGTGGAACGGTGCTGCGCGGCTTCCGCTTTCAAGTCCGCAACGAACGGCAACGCTTTACTCCCTTCGCTCTGGGAAGAAAGAAATCTCCGGCCTCTGTTTGGCCTGCGGCCTGTACATGGGATGTCTCCGGGCTTTCGGATGACACTGCGGCATTTGAGTGCGCCAGCGTGTTGGAAATGGAGAACAGCGCATGAGCCAGCAACTCTATGCCTGCCTTCATGCTGCGGAGTTTCCTTCGCAGGCCTTGCTGCGTCTGCGACCCGATCTGCAATCGCTGCCTGTAGCTGTGCTTCAGGGTCGCGCGCCGATTGAGCAGGTCTGCTCCATGAATCGGCTTGCACGTCTGCAGGGCGCGGCCACAGGCATGACCAGGCTTGAGGCCGAAGCCCTCGCCAGCCAAAATGGAGGACTGCGCCTCTTGCCCCGCTCCCTTGAGGGCGAGGCCGCGGCGCGCGCTGTGTTGCTGGAGTGTGCGTCAAGCTTTTCGCCGCGTATCGAAGATGCGAGCAGGGAAACCGTATACGCATTCGTGCTCGACATTACCGGCACAGAGCGTCTGTTTGGTCCACCCCGCGCTCTTGCCGAGCGCTTGCGCAACGCACTCAAGTCTTCCGGCTTTCGAGCCAGCATTGCCGTCAGCGCAAACTTCCACGCAGCGCGCATGCTTGCCATATTGTCACGCGGAATCACCGTGATCACCGCAGGCGAAGAAGCAACTGCATTGGCCAACCTGCCGGTCGCGCTGCTCGAAATACCAGACGACCACGCCGAGACACTTGCCATCTGGGGCATTCGCACACTGGGCGAGTTGGCGGCGCTGCCTGAGGTTGACCTGATTGCGCGGCTGGGCCAAAGCGCGTCAATCTGGCGCAACCTGGCTCTCGGCGCGCACCCGCATACGTTTCAACCAATCGAGACCGCGTACTCACTCCGCGAGTTCTGCGAGTTTGAAACTCCTGTCGAGCAAATGGACTCACTCCTGTTTGTGGGTGCGCGCATGATTGATAGTCTCGCTCTGCGTGCCGCCACGCGAGCCATGTCGCTGGCCACTGTTGCTGTCGATCTGGAACTGGAGGGAAAGCGCGTGCATCGGCTTACGATTCGTCCTGCGCTGCCCTCTGTCGATCGCAAATTTCTGCTCAAGCTGTTGCAACTGGAGATTGCAGCCAACCCGGCGCCTGCGGCCGTTTTGTCGCTCACGCTTACGGCGGAAGCGGGCCAGTCCAACAAGGTACAACTGGGACTGTTTGCGCCGCAGATGCCGGAGCCTTCACGGCTGGATGTAACCATTGCGCGACTGAAGGCGATCGCAGGAGAAGATCGCGTTGGCTCGCCAGTACTCGAAGACACGCACCGTGCAGGCAGCTTCCGCATATCAGCCTTCACCGCGCAAAATCCTGCTGAAGAAGATAAAGAAGCCCCGCCACGCATGGCACTGCGCCGCCTTCGGCCTCCACTTAAAGTTCGCGTGGCACTGAACGAAGGTCAGCCGGCACTCTTTCACGACGGCCGCCAAAGTTACAAGATCGCCACATCGTTCGGGCCGTGGAGAAGCAGCGGATGCTGGTGGTCGGTTGATGGCTGGGACAGCGATGAGTGGGACGTGCTGGCCGAGCTGCAGGGTACGCGAGTTGCCTGTCTTCTGGTAATGGATCGCGGCAAAAATGAGTGGCGGCTTGAGGCCTTCTATGACTGACCTCGGTCCTAAAGTTGCCAACACGCGTTCGCCGGGAACACCGGTCTGCCATCCGGATGATGCCTACCATTCGCCCGCATCTCAAGAGGATATAAATTCCGTTATAGGTCTGAGAGCAGCAGGACTTGCTGAAGAAAGCGAATATGTTGAGCTGCATTGCGCCAGCGCCTTCAGCTTTCTCGATGGCGGGTCGCAGCCTGAAACGCTCATTGAGCGTGCCGCACAACTCGGCATGCCCGCGCTGGCGCTAGCCGATCGCAATGGGCTTTACGGCGCTGCACGCTTTCACACAGCGGGCGCCCGATGTGGCGTGCGAGCACATATCGGTGCGGAAATCGCGGTGCGCTCGTTTGGAAACATGCTCACGCCGCCGGCTTGGCTGCCGCATCAGCACTCCGCCCAGCCTCCGCGTCTTTTGTTGCTGTGCACGTCGCAGACTGGCTATCAGAATCTATGCCAGCTCATCACTCGCTTCAAGATGCGCGAGACGACAAAGGCTGAAGGCGCAGCCACGCTCGAAGATGTCGAAGAGTTTTCCGCTGGGCTCATCTGTCTTACTGGAGGTGATGAGGGACCGTTGGCCGTAGCGCTGGCGCATGGAGGCAGTGATGCTGCTCGCAAAATCGCTGACCGGCTCAAGACCATCTTCGGCCCCGCGCATCTCTACCTCGAACTGCAGCGCCACGGCCGCCGCGACCAGGAGTGCCGCAATCAGGCGCTGCTTTCACTGGCCACATCTATGCGATTGCCGGTGATTGCCAGCAACGGTGTTCGCCATGCAACTGAAACGGACCGTGAACTGTTCGACGTGCTCACCGTCATCCGTAATCACACCACGCTCGACAAAGCCGGCCGTCTGCTGGCTGCCAACACACGGCGGCTGCTGCGTTCAAGCCGCGAGATGGTTGCGCTCTTTCGCGACATTCCCGAGGCCGTCGCCAACACGCGCATCGTAAGCCAGTGGCTCGACTTCACGCTCAACAATCTCGGCTACGAGTTTCCGCATTATCCGGTGCCCCAAGGCGAGACGATGGACAGCTTCCTGGCCAAGCGGGTGGACGAAGGCGTGCGCAAACGCTACGGCTCGGCGGCCAAACAGCACTTGCTCGAAAAGGCCAAAGCGCAGGTGCAACACGAACTCAAGCTCATCGCCAAACTCGGATTTGCAGGATACTTCCTCATCGTGTGGGACCTGATCCGCTTCTGCCAGCAACATGGAATCCTGGTGCAGGGACGAGGCTCAGCAGCGAATTCTGCCGTCTGTTATGCGCTTGAAATCACTGCTGTCGATCCGGTCGGAATGGAGTTACTCTTCGAGCGATTCCTGAGCGAGAGCCGCGGTGAGTGGCCTGACATCGATCTCGATCTTCCCTCTGGCGACGAGCGCGAGCAGGTGATTCAGTATTGCTACGAGCACTACGGCGCACTCGGCGCTGCCATGACTGCCAATGTCATCACTTATCGTGGCCGCTCCGCCGCGCGCGAAGTAGGCAAGGCGCTCGGCTTCGATGAAGACACGGTCACAAAGCTCTCGAGCCTGGTTAGCCGCTGGGAGTGGCACGGTGACAACGACACCATGGCCCGCCACTTCGATCAGGCCGGCTTTGATGTACGGCATCCGCGCATCGCGCGCTATCTCGACCTGTGCCTGCGCATGCGCGATATGCCGCGCCATCTTGGCCAGCACTCCGGCGGCATGGTGATATGCGCAGGCATGTTGAATCGCGTTGTGCCCATCGAACGGGCATCGATGCCGGGCCGCACTGTGGTGCAGTGGGACAAGGAAGACTGCGCGGATCTCGGCATCATCAAGGTCGATCTCCTCGGTTTAGGAATGATGGCTGTTCTCAAGGAATCGATTGAGCTCATCCCGCGCTACTACAAAAAAGAAGTGGACCTCGCCACTCTGCCTGAAGACCCGCTCGTATACGAAACACTATGCAAGGCTGACACAGTGGGCATGTTTCAGGTGGAGAGCCGCGCCCAGATGGCGTCCATTCCGCACAACGCGCCCACGCGGTTTTATGATCTTGTGGTACAGGTGGCCATCATTCGCCCCGGACCTATCGTCGGCAAGATGATGCACCCTTACATGCGCCGTCGCCAGGGCAGGGAGGAGGTCACCTATCCGCATCCATCGCTTGAACCCGTGCTCAAGCGGACACTTGGTGTGCCGCTCTTTCAGGAGCAGTTGCTGCGCATGGCAATGGTCGTCGCCAGCTTTACTGGCGCTGAAGCAGAGGAGTTGCGCCGTGCAGTGGGAATGCGCCGGTCTATGCAGCGGATGCGCAACCTTGAAGGGCGTCTTCGTGATGGAATGACGCACAACGGTATAGATCCCGTTGCCCAGGACAACATCGTACAGGGCATCTCTTCCTTCGCCATGTACGGCTTTCCGGAGTCGCACGCGGCCAGCTTTGCTCTCATCGCTTATGCGTCGGCCTATCTTAAGGTCCATTTCCTCGCAGCTTTTACCTGCGCCATTCTCAACAATCAACCCATGGGCTTCTACACGCCCGCAGTGCTCATCAAGGATGCTCAGCGCCACGGTCTGCGCGTGCGACCCATCGACGTGCAACGCTCGCAAGGTCTCTGCACGCTGGAACCGGAATCCGATTCGACTTTCTCGATGCGCATCGGCTTCAACTATGCCAAGGGTCTGCAGCGCCCTGTGGCCGATGCGCTGGTGAATGCACGCACGCTGGCCGGTGAGTTTCGCTCCATCGACGACATGGTTCAACGCGTTCCTGCACTTAACCGAAAGGATTTGGTCTCTCTGGCACAGATCGGCGCGCTGAATTCAATCGGCGAGGTCGAGCATCGCCGCGATGCGCTCTGGCAGGTGGAGGAGGCAACGCGTACAGTGGGTCCTCTGCTGCGTGATGCTGGGAATGAGCGCAGCGAAGCTCGCGGGAAGACACCACTAAGAAAGATGAGCGACGAAGAGCGCCTTGCCGCCGACTATTCCGGAACCGGCATTACGACGGGTCCGCACCCGATGGCCTACCACCGCACAGCTCTGCGTAGTGAGGGCATTCTATCTGGGGAAGAACTTGCACACTGCACGAATCGGCAGTCTGTCAGCATCGCCGGATGCGTCATCGCGCGCCAGCGGCCGGGTACCGCCAAGGGCTTCGTATTTCTCTCGCTTGAAGACGAAACCGGCATTGCCAACGTCATCATTACGCCGGATGTGTTTGAAGCGAACCGTCTGGTGGTCACCCGCTGCCGCATTCTGCGCATCGACGGACAACTCCAGATTCAGGATGGCGTCATCCATGTGAAAGCGCGTGAAATCATCCCTCTCGACATCTCCCATGCAGAAGTGCGCTCGCATGACTTCTACTAATACCTCTGCGCGCTCTTTACCTGCCGGGTACGTGCCCCATTCAGGTGTGGGATTGCGGTGATAGGATGTGTAACATCCTCCTGAGAGGGCAAGCGACAATGAGTGACACTTCTCCGTCAAAAAAACTTACCTCCGAGCAAATTTCCACCATCACCCGGCAGAACAACTTTGGCACCTGGCGCTTCCAGAAGAGCTGGAAGCCACTCCATATTGCCGATGCTGAAGGCTGCTGGTTCACTGACGGTGCGGGGCGCCGCTACCTCGATTTCTCGGCACAGCTGATGTGCGTGAACCTGGGCCACAAGAATCCGCGCGTGGTGGAGTCGATTGCGGAACAGGCCAGGCAGCTCGCCTATGTGACGCCGGGCTATGCCACTGAGTCGCGCGCGCGGCTGAGCGAGAAGCTGCTGGAAGTTCTGCCCGAGGGCATCAACAAATTCTTCTTTGCCACCAGCGGAACCGAGGCCAATGAAGCGGCCTTCAAAATTGCGCGAATGGTCACCGGGAAGACCAAGATCATCTCCCGCTACCGTTCTTATCATGGTTCCACCATGGGCTCAATTGCGGCCACCGGCGATCCGCGCCGCTGGGCCATGGAGCCCGCAGGCAAAGGCGCCGGCGTTGTGTTTGCGCCGGAGACCAACTGCTACGACTGCCCAATCAAGCACACCTATCCAGGCTGCAACATCGCCTGCGCCGACTACATTGAGCACATGATTCGCAACGAGAGCGACGTGGCCGCCATTATTGTCGAGCCCGTGGTGGGCACCAACGGCGTGCTGGTTCCGCCGCCCGAATATTTTCCGCGCCTCCGCGAGATCTGCGACCGCCACGGCGTACTGCTCATCGACGACGAAGTGATGGCCGGATGGGGACGAACAGGCAAGTGGTTTGCCATTGACCATTGGGGTGTGAAGCCCGACATTCTCGTTACCGCCAAGGGCCTCACGTCGGCGTATGTGCCGCTCGGTGTATGCGCCACAACGGCCAAAGTAGCGGAGTACTTCGAGGACCACTACTTCGCGCACGGCCACACTTACGAGGCACATCCGCTCACGCTGGGGCCAGCGGTGGCCACCATCGAGGAGATGCAGCGTCTCAAACTCGTAGAACGCGCCGCGGAACTGGAGCCATATGTACGCGCGAAGCTTGAAGTGCTGAAGGCGAAGCATCCTTCAGTGGGCGACGTGCGCGGCCTCGGCCTCTTCTTTGCCGTGGAGATTGTGAAGAACCGCGAGACCAAACAGCTCTTCAATACCATGCGCGACAAGGTCGAGGGCAAGCCGCTGGTGGTAGACCAGATCGCCGCGAAGATGATGGCGCAGGGTGTCGCGATTCAGGCATGGATAAGCCACTTCGTCATCGCTCCCCCGCTGATTATTACCAAGGAAGAGCTGGATATTGGAATCGCCGCGTTGGATGAGCATTTGGCAATCGCGGACGCGCTGGTGGAAGCGTAGACAGATTTTAGCTACTAGCTTTTTGACTGCAAACGCGAAGGGCTCTTATTCCCGCAATCAAGCGGTCTCTTCCGCGCTCGCGGTATAGGCTGCGGCCGGAGCAGCCAACTTCATCAGCGCCACATAAACAATGCCCGCGGTGAAGAAGCCCACGAACCACGCATAATCATAGAGAAAATGCAGCGGTTCGAAGACCAGGCCGATCAGCGCAATGGTCACGCCCAGCACCAGTGCCGCAATGGCACGCGGATTGACGCCCTTGGTGTAGTAGTACACGCCTTCGCGGTGATAGAGCGAGTTCACATCGAGCTCGGTCTTGCGAATGAGGAAGTAATCTGAAACCATGATGCCAGCCACGGGACCAAGCAGGCCGGAGTAGCCGACAAGCCAGCCAAAGATATAAGCATCCGGCGTGGCCAGCAGTTTCCACGGACACATGGCCACGCCGAGAAAGCCGGTGATGAGGCCGCCGGTGCGAAAGCTGATGAGCCGCGGATAGAGATTCGAGAAGTCGTTCGAAGGCGAGACAACGTTGGCGCCGATGTTCACGTTGAGCGTAGCGATCAGTATCGCGATGAGAGCGATGAAGGCCACAACTGGTTGGTGAAATGCGCCGATAAGCAGGATCGGATTCCAGATCGGGTGGCCGAACAGCACCTCTGACGCTGAGGTCACAGAGATCCCGACAAATGTGTAAAGAACCATAGCCACCGGAAGACCGAATGCCTGGCCCCACGATTGCGCACTCTGCGATTTTGAGTAGCGCGTGAAGTCGGGAATGTTCAGCGCGAGCGTGGCCCAGTAGCCGACCATGGCAGTGAGTGAAGGAAAGAAGACGGCGAGAAATTCACCGGTCGAATGGAACTTGCTGGGCGCCGAGAGCATGGAGCCAAAACTGCCGGCCTTGATGCGCACCCAGATGAGCAGAGCCGCGGCCATCACAAACATGAAAGGCGCGCCGAAGGCTTGCAGGCGGCGGATGGATTCAACTCCGCGCCAGACGACCACCATGTTGAGCAGCCAGAAGCCAAGGAAGCAGGCCCAGAGCACGCCGCTGCTGCTGGCGGCTGCGGGCCAGATGACTGCGAGCATGGCATGGATGGCGGTTCCTCCGATCCACGATTGAATGCCGAACCAACCACAGGCCACAACAGCGCGCAGAATTGCAGCCAGGTTGGCTCCGCGCACGCCGAACGGCGCACGAATAAAAACCGGGAAGGGAATGCCGTACTTTGCGCCGGCGTGCGCGTTGAGCAGCATCGGAACCAGCACGATCAGATTTCCCAGCAACACGGTGCCAACCGCCTGCTTCCAGTCCATCCCTTTCGCGATGAGCGAAGAGGCAAGCTGGTAGGTGGTGATCTCCATGCACATGGAGAACCACAACGCTGTGTAGTTGTAGAAGCCCCAGGTGCGCTGAGCCGGCGTGGTTGGGGATAAGTCGCGATTCGAAAGTGACGGATCGGTGACGCTCACGGGACCTCCTCCGTGGTCGTGTTTCTTCAATCAGAATTAGCCATGCATTAGTGCGACGATTTCACTTCCACGCTCCTCCGCGTGCCTCGCGTCGCAGATAGTTGCCACGGCCCGGCTTGCCGATGAAATTGCCGCCGGAGACGATCAGCTCGCCGCGGGAATAAACGTCGCGTGCATTGCCGCGCACATGAAATCCTTCGAACATGGAATAGTCCACGCGCATGTGATGGGTGGCGGCAGAGATGGTGTGTTCTTCATTCGGATCCCAAAGCACCAAGTCAGCATCGCTGCCCACAGCCAGCACGCCCTTCTTTGGATACATGCCGAAAATGCGCGCCGGCGCGGTGGAAACCAGTTCCACAAACCGGTTGAGCGAAAAATTCCCCTTGCCCACGCCGTGATGATGGAGCAGTTGCAGGCGGTTCTCAATACCGGGTCCGCCGTTGGGGATTTTTGTGAAGTCGTCTTTGCCCAGTGCCTTTTGGTCAGCGAAGCAGAACGGACAATGATCGGTCGAGACCACCTGCAGATGATCGGAGCGCAGGCCCTCCCAAAGCTTTGGTTGGTTACGGCGTTCGCGCAGCGGCGGCGTGAAAACGTACTTCGCGCCCTCCCAGCCTTTGTCGGCAACGTCCTCGAGCGAGAGCAATAGATACTGTGGACAGGTTTCTGCGAAGGCAGGCAGGCCGCGGTCGCGCGCCTCGCGCACCTGGTTGAGCGCGTCTTCGCTGGAGAGGTGCACAATGTACACCGGCACGCCGGCCATCTCCGCCATTGCGATGGAGCGATGCACGGCTTCTGCCTCGGCCTTCGTGGGACGCGTGAGGTGATGATAGATGGGCGCGGTTTTGCCCTCGGCCAGCGCCTGCTGCACGATGACGTCGATGACAGAACCGTTTTCCGCGTGCATGCAGATGAGCGCGCCGTTCTTCGCGGTCTGGCGCAGAGCCTTGAAGATGGTGGCGTCGTCGACCATGAGCACGTTGGGATAGGCCATGAACATCTTGAAGCTGGCCACGCCTTCGTGCACCAGGTGGTCCATGTCTTCGAGGCCGGCGTTGCCAAGATCGGTGACGATCATGTGCAGGCCGTAATCGATGCATGCCTTGCCTTCGGCCTTCTTCCACCAGGTATCGAGCGCATCGCGCATCTTGGTGCCGCGTGCCTGAATGGCGAAGTCGACGATGGTTGTCGTCCCGCCGATGGCTGCGGCCCGCGTGCCGGTCAAGAAATCGTCGGCGGATTGCGACCCGCCAAAAGGCATATCAAGATGTGTGTGCGCGTCGATGCCGCCAGGCAGCAGCAGCAGCCCGCGCGCATCAACGACTTTATCCGCAGAACTGGCAGGAATGCCGGCACGAATCTCCTTGATAATTGTGCCTTCGATGAGCAGGTCGGCATTCACTGTTGAATCAGCGTTGACGATCGTTCCGTTTTGAATAAGTACAGTGGACATGATCTTGAATCCCTTTTCCTGACTTCAAGAAATCGTTCGGGCTCAGGATTGAGGTTGAGCAGCGCAGGAAGCGCCGCGCGTACGTTCATCCCAGGTCTCTGGCGGCAGGCCGGTGTCAACACGGACCATGGTAATGCACTGGTCCACAGGACAGACGAGGGAGCAGAGGTTGCAGCCTACGCACTCTGTCTCATCCACGCGCGGAATGCGCGGCAACGGCGTGGGATACGGTCCCTGGGCGGCTGCTTCGCGTTCCTTGCGCGTGACCGGCGTTTCCGCAATCGACGCACGGCTCTCCGCCTCGCGGGTCGTCGGAATCGGATGCAATTCCACGTGGCCGTTCACAGGGCCGGAGACGCGGTCCAGATGAATGCACTGGTGCGCGCCGTCCCAGCAGGCGATGTGACAAAGGTCGCAGCCAATGCACTTCTGCTCGTCGATGTGCGCGACGATTTTGTAGTTCAGGTTCAGGTGCTTCCATTCGGTGACCCGATTCAATGAGAGCCCGCGGAAGTCCTCGATGGTAGCGAACCCTTTTGTCCGCATCCAGTTGTCAAGGCCCTCGGCCATGTCTTCGACGATGCGATAGCCGTAGTGCATCACGGCGGTACAAACCTGTACGGTGCCACAGCCGAGCAGAATGAATTCCGCTGCGTCGCGCCACGAGCCAATGCCGCCAATGCCCGAGAGCGGCAGCGCGGCTTCACGGTCAGACATGATCTGCTGAACCATGTTGAGAGCGATGGGCTTAACCGCCGGGCCGCAGTAGCCGCCGTGCGAACTCTTGCCGTCCACATTAGGCCGCGGTGTGAGCGTGTCGAGATCGATGCCTGTAATTGAGTTAATGGTGTTGATCGCGGATAGCCCGTCGGCCCTGCCCCGTTTTGCCGCGCGCGCCACTGTGCGGATGTCGCTGATGTTGGGTGTGAGCTTCACCAGCACCGGCGTGCGCGCCTTTTCCTTCACCCACTCCGTAATCATCTGCGCGTACTCGGGAACCTGGCCCACTGCCGAACCCATGCCGCGCTCGCTCATGCCGTGGGGACAGCCGAAGTTGAGCTCGAGCCCGTCGGCGCCTGCATCCTCAGTACGCGTAACAATGTCGTGCCACGATTCGCGATTCGACGCGACCATGAGTGACGCAATCACGGCGTGTTGCGGATAGCGCTTCTTAACCTCGGTCATCTCACGCAGATTTTCTTCGATGCTGCGGTCGCTGATGAGCTCGATGTTGTTGAAGCCCATGATGCGCTGGCCGTTCCAGTCTGTGGCGGAGTAACGCGAACTCACATTGGTGATCGGTTCGCCGATGGTCTTCCACACCGCCCCACCCCAGCCCGCGTCGAAGGCGCGCATGATCTGTTCGCCGCAATTGGTAGGCGGTGCAGAGGCCAGCCAGAAAGGATTGGGCGAGTTGATGCTGCCGGCAAAATTACGAATGCGAATGTCAGGCATGGGCCACCTCCGCAGTCTTGAGAATCGCGAGGGCGGCGCGCTTGCCTCCGGCCACCGCGTCCACCACTTCGCGCCCGCCATTCACGCAATCGCCGCCCGCATAGTAGCGTGGATTGCTGGTTTCTCCGTTGGCGAGATTTGCAACGATGCGTCCGTCGCGCACTTCAACGCCGCGCAACTCCTGAATTAGCTGTGCAAGCGGCGACTGACCGATGGCCGGCACCACCACGTCGCACTCGATGGTGAACTGCGAATCGGGAATCGTCAGGAGCTTGTGGTCCACTTGCTGCACTTGCACCGTATCGAGCAACAACTGTCCGCGCTCGTCGGTGCGGACGGCGAGCGGCTGCCTGCGCCACAGAAACTGCACGCCCTCCTGCTTGGCGTGTTCGTACTCGAAGTCGAAGGCAGACATGTCGCTCTCGCCGCGTCGATAGAGCAGGTAGACGGTCTCCGCGCCAAGACGGCGTGCGGCGTTCGCGGCGTCGATGGCGGTGTTTCCAGCGCCGACCACGACCACCGTTCCGCGCATCTCGCGAATGTGGCCTGTCTTGTAGGCGGCGATCAGCTCAAGCGCGTTCATCACGCCGTTCAAATCCTCGCCGGGAATGCCAAGCCGCTGCATCGCGCCCAGGCCAAGGCCGAGGAATATGAAGTCAAACTCCGATTCGAGAGCTTCCAAGTCGGCGGCTGACTCAATGCTCACTCCAAAGCGGAACTTAACGCCAAGGCGGCGAATCATCTCCACCTCGCGCACGCTGTCGGCGGCGCGCAATTTATATTCGGCCACGCCGTAGGTATTCAGACCTCCAGGCAGTGGACGCCGCTCGATGATGGTGGCTTGCGCGCCTTGGCGGCAAAGCTCTGCCGCGCAGCCCAACGATGCAGGACCGCCGCCGATGCAGGCCACGCGCAGCTTGAGCGATGCGAGCTGTGCGGCCGGAAGTTGTTCGCCCGAGGCGTGGAAAGTGTCCATGGCATGGCGCTGCAGAAGTGCAATCTGAATCGGCTTGCGATTCTGGCGATGCAGCACGCAGGCGCCTTCGCAGAGCACGTCTACCGGGCAGACACGCGCGCAACTTGAGCCAAGAATATTGGCGTCGAGAATGCGCATGGCAGAGCCGCGCATATTGCCCGATGCGATGCGCTTGATAAAGCCGGGCACGTCGATGTGCGTTGGGCATGCGGCAGTGCAGGGCGCATCGAAGCAATTGAGGCAGCGGTCCGCCTCAATCACTGCGGCCTGAGGCGCGAGCGGCGGCTTCAACTCACTGAAGCGTTCGCGCAATTGCGGGTCGTCTGGTAATATCGCGGTACTCATCGAGACCTCAAGGAAAAGTGCTGTTGTTCAGAGCCTCTCTCGAATTGGTCAGGAATTGGTTCAGTGAAACTTCTTACAACAAATGTACGGAAGCCTATGAGGCGACCAGCGGCCCATACAGATCGGGCCGGCGATCGCGATAGAACTGCCAGGTGCGCCGCACATCGGCAATCTCGTCCAGATTCAAATCCGCGGTCAGCACTTCGTCTTTGTCGCGTGCGGCCTGGGCAATGACCTGTCCGCGCGGGTTGGCGAAGTAGCTTGACCCGTAGAACTCACCGATGTTCCAGGGCGGCTCAGTGCCAACGCGATTGATTGCCGCGATGAAGTAGCCGTTCGCGGCCGCGTGGGCCGGCTGCTCCAGCTTCCAAAGATATTCACTCAGTCCAGCCACGGTCGCCGAAGGATTAAAGACAATCTCGGCGCCATTCAATCCCAGGCATCGCGCGCCCTCGGGAAAGTGCCGGTCATAACAGATATAGACGCCGATTTTGGCGAAACCCAAATCGAATACTGGATAGCCCAAATTGCCGGGACGGAAATAAAATTTCTCCCAGAAGCCCGGCGCGACATGCGGAATGTGAGTCTTGCGATACTTGCCCAGATAGTTTCCGTCGTTCTGAATCACAGCGGCGGTGTTGTAGAAGATGCCTTCCTGTTCCACTTCGTAAACCGGCACGACCATCGCGATGCGCAGTTCTTTCGCCAGCGCCTGCATCAGGGTTACGGTGGAGCCGCCGGGAACTTGCTCGGTGGTCTCATACCATTTCACGGATTGTTCGGCGCAGAAGTAGGGGCCATTGAAGATCTCCTGCAGGCAGACGATCTGGGCACCCTCGGCGGCCGCCTTCCGGATCAGGCCGAGGTGCTTCTCGATCATGGCCTGTTTCTGGACCGCCAGAGGCTCGGTGGCGGGCACGGCGTTTGAAGCCTGAATGATGGAACAGCGAACAATTCGTGGCATTTACGCCGCCTCCGTGGAGAAAAGTCGATAGTATTTGAAGTTAATTCAAACGCGCGCGCAGGGCAATGGGTTTGTTGCAATCCATAGGGTGTTAAACGGGATAACTCCGGCGCTGCCCCGATTTGAGCGGATATCGTCGGGGCTCCAAAAACTGAATGTTGCCAAGGTTCATGGCCGAATTTCGCACGCCGCGCGGCGGTAATGCGGGCGGGACAGGTAGTTGAGACCGGGCCTTCCCAAAAACTGCTGACTGCTCCGGAGCACGCTTATACGCGCAGCCTGTTGGCGGCCGTTCCAACGCTGCGCACCGACAGGAGCAGGCCACTGGCACTTGTGGGTGATTCGAACGCGGCGACGACGGGGTTATACTCTCCGCACGCAGAGTGAACAAACGGCCGACCTGGCGCGCGGCCGCGATTGAATTGGTTCTCTACTGCGTGGGATTCCCGGCATGTTTTGGATGCAACGGGGAGGATAGAAGCAAAGATCGGAAAGGAGAAGGCAACCCATGACGCAACTCGCACGCATCTGCGCCGCGGCACTGATTGCAATTCTGCCCGTGTGCTCCGCTCAAACGGCGAATCACAAGTCGAAGCCTGCCCCAAAGCCCGAGCCGACTGCACCGGAGCTCTTTGAATTTATCCGTGGTTCGCTTCTTACGCTGAGCCCTGATGACGGGATTAATGACAACATCGAGGTCACGTTCAATTGGACCTCAAACGTTATGACCATCACACAGCCAACCGGCCATTGCGATCTTTTTTTGAACGCGCTCAACACAACCAACGTTGTGTGGGATGTGTTCGACCCGAGCGACGCTCACCAGACGCGCGACAAGCTTGTGCGCGTCACGCTGGTCTCAGTGAGTGGCACAAGAGCGAGAACCCGTTACGACAAGGCTAATAATGTCGATCCCAGCGTTCCCTCAAACCGTGTACGGCTGCTGTTTTCCTTCACCAAGGCAGACGGGGTGCCCGGCTTCCAGGACAAAATGACCAAGGCGCTCAAGAAACTGATTGTGCTCAGTGGCGGGGCTCCGGAGAGCAAACTCTTTTAGGGCATTCGCCTGGCCAATCCTCCGCCGATAAGCAATCAAAGAGACACCCGCGCCGCCCCTCGGCTTACTGAGGGGCGGCGCGGGTGTCTGGTTTGGGCCCGCTTGAGTCTTGCTTACTTGGCCGCGGCTTCTTCCGCGGCGGGCTCAGCTGTTTCAGCAACCTCGCCGGCAATTTGAGCTTCGCCAGCTTCGGCCTGAATCTTCACCTTGACCTGCGCAGTGACTTCGCGGTGCAGCTTGATGGCAACGCTGAAGTCGCCCACGCTCTTGAGCGGTTCGGGCAGCTGGATCTTGCGGCGATCGATCTCAAAGCCGTTCGAGGCCAACCCGGCGGCGATGTCTGCCGAGGTAACCGAACCGAAGAGATGGCCGGCTTCGCCCGACTTGCGGGTAAAGCTGAGCACGATCGGTTCCAGCTTGGCAACCAATGCTTCGGCCTGGGTCTTCTCGGTGGCGGAGCGGCGGGCAGCTGCGGACTTCATCTGCTCAATGACGGCCTTGTTGGCCGGGGTAGCCTGCATCGCCAGCTTACGCGGCAGCAGAAAGTTGCGGCCGTAGCCCTCTGCGACCTTTACCACGTCTCCGCGATGGCCCAGATTGTCTACGTCTTCCTTCAGAATAACTTCCATGTGAATCTCTCCAGTGTCTCGGGCGGCGGCGCCGGGGCGCTCTTGTCTTTTGGACGAGAGCGGCTCAGATCCGACCGCGCCGCGCAGATTTCAGAGCGGCATCGGTACATTTGTCGCCAGCCAATTTCGTTCCATCGCGGCTTTTTCCCATTACGCAGGAGCGAGCCGTGGCGGACTGGCGACAGCCGTGCCGAAGTTTAGTGCCGCGTGGCAAATGGCAGCAGGGCGATGTTCCGGGCCTGCTTGATGGCGCGGGTCAGGCGGCGCTGGTGCGTGGTGCAAACGCCGGTGAGCCGCCGGGGCACGATCTTGCCGCGCTCGGCCACAAACCCTTGCAGCAGCCGGACATCGCGGTAGGGGATCGCGTCGATCTTCTCGGTGCAGAACTTGCAGACCTTCTTGCGGCGGAAGAATTTGCCGCGTCCGCCGGGTCCACCGGAAGGACGGCCGCCAGGTCCGCCAGGCCGGCCGCCTTGGCGGGGGCCCGAACTCGAACCCGAACCCGAACTCGAACTCGGGCCGGAACTCGGAGCTGAGCCGGATTCGGCCTGAGGTGCAGATGCGCCTGTTTCCGGCGCCTTTCCTTGAGTCTCATCAGACATAGTGTTTCCTCTTTACTCTCTTCGCTTCCGGTGGGCGCCATGAGGCGCCGCGGAGCACTGGATCGGGCCGATGCCTATTACCCAATTTCGAAAGGGCAGGCAACGGCGATTATCGACAACGCTGTTAAACGGCGGCCGGAGCTTCGGCAACTTCTGCCGGCGCGGGAGCAGCTACGGGCGCGGCCACAGGCGCAGCAACCGGCGCTGCAACCGGCGCTGCAACTGGTTCCGAGCTCACCTTGCGGCGAACTCCGCGCAGGGCCTTCACCTTGGCCAGGCGCTTCTCTTCTTCGTCGATGCGGACGGTGATGAACTTGATCACCGGCTCGGTTACGCGCAGACGGCGCTCGAGCTCAAGCACTCCGGCGCCATCCGCCTCAATGGTGAGCAGAACGTAGTTTCCGTCGTTGAACTTGCGCACCATGTAGGCGAGCTTGCGGCGGCCCATCTTCTCGACAGTCTTAACCGCGCCGCCGCCAGCCGTGACGGTTGCGCTGAAGCCGGCAATCAGCTTGTCGGCATCCTCTTCGGTCACATCGGGCCGAACGATGAACATAACCTCATACACACGGGACATCTGTATTCCTTTTCCGCTGAAGCTCCTTGGTGCTCCAGCCCTCAACTCTCAATTCACGGTTCAAAAGATCCTGGTTCGCAGCCGTTCCTATTTCTGGTCCCTGTTCCCCGATCCCTGATCCCTGTCTTTCTCTTCTTTCCGATTGAACTCGTTCATCGCGGCCGCCGGTCCCTGCTCGAGAATGCGTCTGGCGGCGGTTGCCACCCTGTCCAGCACCTCGTCAAGAACCGTCAAATCCGCCTTGCGCATGGGCGAGAGCAGATAATCCCTGCCTGGACGCCTTCCGCCACCGGCGGCAATTGCTTCAGGTGGTAAGTCGAGCCCCACGCCAATGCGCAGGCGCAACCACTCCTGACTGCCCAGGGCGCCGGTAACGCTGCGGGCTCCGTTGTGCCCCGCCGGCGAACCACGTTCCCTGATCTTGAAGGATCCCAGCGTCAGGTCCAACTCGTCGTGAATCACGAGCAGGTCCCTGGCTGGGTCCGCTTCAAACTCCTGAACCAGGGCGGCAACTGCAATCCCGCTCAGGTTCATAAAGGTCTCCGGCTTGGCCAGGACCACCTCGCGCCCTGCGATTCGGCAGGTTGCGGTAACGGCCCGGCAGCGCCGGTTCTGGACCACAACCCCTTCTTGCTGGGCGATGCGGTCAATGGCCATGAACCCTGCGTTATGCGGGGTCCAAAGATACTCCGGACCGGGATTACCCAAACCCACTATCAGGAAGGGGCTCTTCCGGTCTCGGGATTCGCTTTCTTCGGCCAAGGCTTACTTCTTTGCCCCGCCGCCGTCTGCCTTCTTGGCTCCGGCTTCAGGCTCGGCCTTGCCCTTCTTGGCAACTTCGGGCTCAGCCGCGGCCGTCGCGGCCGTTGCCGCTGCAATCGCTGCTGCCTCAGTCTCTGCTGCGGTCGGCGCTTCTTCGCGAATCGAAACCACGTGGGCTACGGTCGCATCCGCGGCACTGAGAAACTTGATTTTGTCCGAGTGCGGCAGGTCGCCGACGCGAAGAACCCCATACATCTCCAGTCCGCTCACGTCGAGATCGATATGGCTGGGAATGTTCTCAGGCAGACACTCGATTTCCACCTGGCGCATTACCTGGTCCAGAATGCCGCCGGAGGTCTTTACGCCCACCGGAATGCCCAGCAACTTGACGCGCACTTTCACGCGGAGAACCTTGTCCAGCGCGATGCGCTTCAGGTCGATGTGGATCAGGCGGTCATTGATCGGCTCGCGTTGCCAGTCGACAATCATGGCTTTGGCCGCGGACTGGCCGGAAATTTCCACGTCGAAGATGGTGTTGTGGCCGGTCTCTGAAAACAGGATCCGGGAAATCTGTTTAGGCTCTACTTCAATGGCAACCGGGTCATGTCCGGGGCCGTAAAGCACGGCGGGAATCTTGCCGGCGACACGTACGCGGCGCGCGGCGTTCTTGTTGAACTTGCCCTCACGGGCCTTGGCTACGACTACTTCTGGCATTGCGGTCTCTCGTTTCCTTGTATCGGGCACGGGCCGATTGGGGTCCGCTCCCTTTGTTGGAGCCAGGGATCAGGGGTCAGGGATCAGGGGTCAGAAAAACTGCATTCCGAGCCCTGTCTGTCGTCTGCCTGTCGCCGGCTATTCGTTGTCGTTACGGGCCATTGATCCCTGAAACCTGATCCCTGACCCCTGTTAGTTGAACAGCGAACTTACGCTGGTCTCCATGTGAATGCTCTCGATGGCCGCGCCCAGCAGGCCGGCGATGGAAAGCACTTTAATCTTGGGCAACTTCTGTGCTGCTTCGCGCAGGGGAATCGTGTCGGTGACAACCAACTGTTCCAGACGCGAGGCGGCGATGCGCTCAATGGCCGGGCCCGAAAGCACGGCGTGGCTGGCGCATGCGTAAACTGAATTCGCGCCCGCGGCGTAAAGGGCATCAACTGTTTTCACCAGCGTGCCGGCTGTGTCGATGATGTCGTCGATGATGAGGCAGGTCTTGCCGTTCACATCGCCCACCACGTTCATCACTTCGGCAACGTTCATGTCCGTGCGGCGCTTGTCCACAATCGCCAGCGGCGCTTTAATCTTCTGCGCAAAAAACCGCGCCCGCTCCACGCCGCCTGCATCGGGCGAAACCACAATCAGATTGGGCAACTGGAGCTGGTTGAAGTAGCTCACCAGCACCGGGCTGGCGAAGAGGTGGTCGACTGGGATGTTGAAGAAGCCCTGAATCTGGGCGGCGTGCAGGTCAACGAAAAGCGCGCGATTGGCGCCTGCGGTGGTCAGCAAGTCGGCGATGAGCTTGGCGCTTATCGCCACGCGAGGGCGGTCTTTGCGATCCTGGCGGGCGTACCCGTAGTAGGGCACCACCACCGTGATCCTGGCCGCCGAGGCCCGCTTGAGAGCGTCAATCATTACCAGAAGCTCCACCAGGTGCTGGTCCACCGGATAGCAGGTGGGCTGCACCACAAACACAT